>ERZ825137.1093-NODE-1093-length-36191-cov-8.551638_pt1 | contig 36191 bp, 37 predicted proteins | sample MGYA00519873_ERZ825137 | MGnify/ENA primary metagenome ERZ825137 (study PRJEB31778, sample SAMEA3449190) | human gut metagenome | biome: human gut; feature: human-associated habitat; material: faeces | place: United Kingdom | collected 2010/2012 ...
CGATCAGGTCACACCGCAGCTTCGTGACCTGGTACAGAAGCTGGAGGCATCTTCCGCCAGCGCCAAGCTGTGCGGTCTTGTCCTCCGTGGCGGCGATCTGACGCTGGCTCTTAACACAAGATATGTTTTCGCGGACGTCCCCGACGAGCTGGATCTGCGGGACATCGACGGTATACGCAAATGGTACACAGCCTCGCTGACCGGTATGGGCAATCTGCTGGATCTGATAACGGAAAGCCCCGCCCTGACCGGCGGGATGGAATAAGGAGAAGAATATGGCAGAACAGAAAACGAACATGACAGACGAACAGCTGGCGCAGGAGCTGCGGAAAGGCAAGGGCGGCAAATTGGGCGGTAAGCTCCTCTCTCTTTTAGGCGTGGTCGTTGCTATAGTGGGTATCGTGCTAGGCGGCAGCATCGTATTGATCGTCATTGGCGGCGTGCTTCTCGCTCTGGGACAGATGGTGCAGGGAAAGCGCAAAGAGGCCGCTGACCGGCAGATATTCGATACCCTCGCGCCGGAGGTAGTGAACTCTGTTTTTGAAAATGCTGACCTCTCCCCTGCCGAGCATACCCTGCATGTTGAGGATTCCCACATTCCTCTGCCGGCCCACTCCTGCCACACGGGCAGCGGATATATCCGCGGGCTTTATGAGGGTCTGCCCACGGAAATGTGTACCGTCGTCCTGACGGACGTGGACGAGGTACAGCGGGAGGAAACGGGTCTGTGGGAAAAGAACGAGCGCGTAGTCTATACCGGTCAGTGGATGCTCTGCCGGTTGGGTACGCAGCTTCCGACCGGTCTGACGCTCTGGCCGCGCGGGAAGCTGGATAAGCTTTTCAACTCCCGCACCATCAAAACGGAGTATGAGGACTTCAACAAGCGCTTCAATCTCAGCTGTGATGACGAGCAGTGGGCACTGCGATTTCTGAACCAGAGCCGCATGGAGCGGATCCTCCGCTTGGCGGACAGTGCCTTCAGCGAGTTCGCCGTTACGCTCTGCGGCGATGGGCGGTTGTATATCGCCGCCCACAGCGGACACAGCTTTTTCGATGCCGGCAAGGGTCGTGAGACACCGGACGCTCTGCGGCAGCGCTTTACCCGTGAATTGACGTGGTTCACGGACGTGATCGACACCTTCCGTCCGGTGTAAAGGAGGTAGAGATATGCCCCTCTGGTTAGCCGTTGTACTGCTGATAGCCGCGCTGACAGGGATCGCGCTGGCCTGTAAATACCTGCAAAAGAGCAGACCGGCGCGCGTGCTCTGCATCATCGGCTGCGTGCTGCTGGCGCTGGCCTGCGCCGTTTACATCGGTCTGACCGTGTTCTTTGTTGACGCGGTCAGTCATCAGGAACCCATATTGTAACAGCGACAGTGAGGGAGGGCATGCGCGCCCTCCCTCTTGTACGCTTTGCTTCGCCAAAGCGCTGGAAATGGACGATCTCACGGGCGCGCAGGAACTTGATGGCGTCGTTCACATCCGGGTCATCGCTGAGCCGGAGGATGTTGTCGTATGTGAGCCGCGCCTTCTGCTCGGCGGCCAGATCCTCCGTCAGATCGGCGATCATGTCGCCGGTGACGGCGATGGAGCCGGCCGACCACGGGAAGCCGGATGCCGCGGTGGGATAGACGCCCGTCGTGTGATCCACAAAATAGGTGTCAAAGCCCGCCGTCCTGATGTCCTCCTCGGACAGGTTTCTGGTCAGCTGGTGCACGATGGTGCCCACCATCTCCAGATGCCCCAGCTCCTCTGTGCCGATATCGGTCAGCAGGCCTTTCAGCTCGGCGTAGGGCATGGAATACCGCTGGCTGAGATAGCGCAGCGATGCGCCCAATTCCCCGTCCGGCCCGCCGTACTGCGAAATAATGACCGCGGCCAGCTTGGGGTTGGGATTCTTGATCTTCACGGGATATTGCAGCTTTTTCTCATAGACAAACATGACTCAGTTCCCCTTTCCGTCCCACGGCCACGGATCGCTGAGCCATTTGTAGCTGCCCGGCGTGATATCCGTCTGCATCAGCGGCCCGCACTGCTCCTGATACTTTTTCCGGCCTTCCTGCCCCAGCCGGATGTACGACCAGTACAGCTCCAGCGCCTGCTGGTCGTCGGAATGGGTGGTCAGATACAGCCCCAGCTCGTCAATGGCGAAGTCCAGTGCCATCAGCTCCAGCAGCGCGCCGTCCACCTGCGGAAAGCGGGAGCGCAGCTCCTTGTGAAACGGCAGATCCAGGCCGGGGAACAGGGTGCCCTGCCGCAAAGCCTCCTGATCGTCGTAGCGGACGGGATCCTTGCCCTGCACCGCCACATAGGGGAATGCCAGCGCTCCGCAGGACGGGAGCTGCCCGGCACCGTCACTGCAGGCCGGCTGCGTTTCGGCGCGTGCCGCCTGCATCGTTCTCTCTGTATACAAGAGAAGTTCCTCCTTTTTCGTCGGTAGTCGAACCGCTTTGCGGCTCGATACATCCTATGTCTGCGCCGCCGGGTCGGTTCCTGATAGGCAAAAGCAGAGAGGGCGTCTGCCCTCTCTGCTTTACACGTTTATGCGATGTTATCCGCGCTTTCCGCGCCTGCGCAGCCACAGAGCCGCCGTGCCTGCGCCGCTCGCGGCGCACATGGCGCAGTAGGCCAGCACGCCCATATCCCCAGTCTTGGGCGACCCCACCGGCTCCTCTGCCGCAGACGAGGAATAGTGATAGATGGTCACGCTGCACACGCCGGAGAAACCGGAGGCCGCCGGAATATCCACATCCGTCATGCCGTCTACCGTGCCTACGGAGCGGGAAGCCGTCACGGTCGCTATGCCGCTCCTCCCCGCCTTCAGGGTGATCGTCCCCATCAGGAACCGGCCGCTTCCATCGAACACTGCGCTCTCCTCGCCATAGTAGGACAGCGTAACGGCGGTGCCGTCCGCGGTGATCTTGCTGTTGGCCGCCGTACCGGCGCTCGTTGCTTCTACAGAGGCGTTATCGCAGTCGATATGCGTCTCCGCCGCCGGGAGTATGTCCGTGCCGGGAGTGCCCGTCAGAAAAACATCCACGGTGAACGTGTTATATCGCTCAACCAGTGTCTGGGATGCGGACAGCAGCAGCGCCGGCTGCGTTTCCGCGTCGGCCAGTGCCGTGACCGGCAGCAGGCACACCAGCGCCGCCGCCAGCAGCGCCGTGAAAATACCCTTCAGCTTCATTTTGTTGCCCCTTTCCTTTTCACTATCAGCAGCACCGCACAGGCAATGACCACCGCCGCCAAAGCTACCCACAATGCGGTATGCGTCTCCCCTGCCGGTGTATCATGGGCTTCCTTATCCGCAGCGGCTGTATCTATGCTTGCAGCTGCGTCTGTATCCCCTGTGCCCGCGCCTTCAGATGTGTCCTCCTCCGGCTCATACGCGGCGCCGGTACCGGCCACCACTGTCCCGTCGATGGAGGCGGTGCCGTCCTCGGCTACCTTGACCTCCGGCGTAACAGTCGCACCGGAAACGGAGACCGTCACGGTCTGCGGCAGCGTGACAGATACCTCCTCGCCGCCGGCCAGTGCAGCGCTGTCGCTGACAGTCAGGACAGCGTTGGTGCTCCCCGCCGTAAACGTGGCTGTGCCCAGCGTGAGCGTGCCCTTCTCATCGAATACGGCCTCCTGCTCCAGATAGCTGATGCACAGCCGTCCCTCCGCGTATGTGACCAGCGCCCCCGGCACCGTCACGGCAGCATCGGTACAGACGCACCCGGCGTAGATCACGTCCACCTGCATGGTCGAGGGAGCGCTCTCCCCTGCCCTCCCGTGCAGTGTGATACCCGCGGTAAAGCTGTCGCCGGTGTGCAGCGTCCCGGCAGGCACGTCAATGGAGATGGTATAGCTCTCCGCCGCAAACGCCATTGTCATGCACAGAACAGCAGCGCACAGCAGCGCGGCCAGCGGTAAAAGTCGTCTTTTCATTCGTTAGCCCTCCTGTGGAGCGGTAAGCAGCTGGTACAGCTGCTGGTAATCCAGAATATCCACCGAGCCGTCGCCGTTGCAGTCGGCTCTGTCGTGTATGTCCCCCTCGTCCGTCAAGCCGCCGGACAGGTAGTCGTAAAGAAATTGCAGATCAGAAATATCGGTAACGCCGTCGTTGTTCAGGTCAAACTCTGACCCGATGTCTGGCGCAAGATGGACGGTAAGGTCGTGTACCGTCACCTCCGCATCGCCGCCGGAGGCGGTACCTATCCCGTGCCGGTAGACGGTGATCTCCGTGTCCTGCGCCGCAAGCGGGACGAAGGTCATGGTCAGCAGCACGGCGGGATTGTCCCACGTTCCCTCCATTCCCAAGGAGCTGTTGCTCAGCTTTACCAGCCGCCGGGTGCTGCCCCGTACAGCGCCGCCGTCTATCGCGGTCAGATCCTCATGGGCGGCGGTATTCTCCAGCCGCAGCACAGCCGTATCGTAGCTTATTTGCGTGGCTATGGCGTAGTGCTCCAGCATCTCCCCTTCCGGTACGCTCAGCAGCAGCGAAACGGTCAGCGGCTCGCCCACGGCGGCACTGCCGCTCATTTGCAGCGTAAGCGTGTACTCCCCCTGCGCGGCAAAGGAGGGGCGGATGCACAGCACACATAGAAGCAAGCTGCACAGCGCACATATTGCTTTTTTCACAGACTCCCTCCTCTGTCAGAAATACACCGGCGCCCCGGAGGTGCGCATCATGCGCACCTCCGGGGAACGGTCATAGCTCAGTTACCGGCCGGAACGGTAAAGGCGTTGTAGTGAACGTAGATCTGGATGGAATACGCATCCTTGGCATCCACCACGTTGTCGTGGTTCACGTCGGCCGCCAGCAGACCAGCCACAGACACCGTTTTAGTGCCCTCGTAGACACCCTTGCCCACATCCAGCGCGATCTGGGCGTCCACAATGTTGATCTTGCTGTTCTCATTGACGTCGCCGTACTTGACGGCCACGGCAGCGCTGTCGCTGACGGCGAAGGAGCTGTTCTTCAGCTTATCGGCAGCGTCACCGCTCATCAGCGTCACGGTCTTGTTGCCGTCAGCCAGCAGCATACCCTTACCACTGCAGGTAATGGACTTGCCCTCCGGCACGTCCTTGATGTACGTGACCAGATACAGACCCGGCGCAAACTCGGCCTCGCTGACCGTGTAGACCTTATCGACAGCCACATCAGCGTTCATCACACTGACAGCCTTATCAGCGGTATTGCCGCTGATGCCAGCCACAGCATCGCTGACGGTCAGCTTCACCTCATCCGCGAAGGCATCCACGCGGACAGTGACAGTAGCCACCAGAATGCCGTTGGCGGCAGAAGCGGTGTTGCCAATAAAGGAGATCGTGTTGTTAGCGCTCTTGAAGCTGCCACCGTTACCCAGCTCCAGACCGCTGCCCGGCTTGATCTCGGTGATCTCACCGTCACCGGTGAAGGCCAGCTTCATCTGGGCGCAGGACAGGGCGCCGGCTGCGTTCATGTAGATCTCGTAGGTGACATTCGTGCCGTTTTCAATGGCTTCAATGGTTTCGGGAGCCACCACGGATACAACGATCTGCCAGCTCAGCAGAGGACTGCTGGAACCCTTGATAAATGCGCCACTGCTCAGTTCGGTGTTCATCTTATCGACGAAGTCAGCGGATTTCAGTTCTTCAGCTGTCACGCTGGTGGCCGTCTGGTTCTCGGCATCCTTCACAGAGCCGATACCGCCCTTATCGCAGGTGCCCTCCAGATAGTAGAGATTCTTGATAACAGCGCTGGCGTTCGTCACTGTGCCGATCACGGAGCCATAGGTAAATGCAGGATTGCACGTGACCTTACCTGCGTTGTAGCAGTTGCTCACCTCGGAATTGGCGCAGTAGCCCACGATACCAGCTGCGTAGTTTCCGGCGGCGGTGATGGCACCGGTATTGTAGCAGCCGACGACCTTGGAACCGTTGCCCAGGTTGGCCACGATACCAGCCGCGCAGGTGCTGGGGCAGGTCACCGTACCGGTGTTGACGCAGTTGATGATAGCGCTGCCGCTGCTGCTGATATTGCCCGCGATGCCGCCTGCATAGCGCCAGGCCTTGATGGTGCCGCTATAGGAGCAATCCTTGACATTGGTCGCGTAATAGATCTGTCCGATAACGCCGCCAATATTGTCCCAGTTGCCGCCCACACGGTTGACGGTGATATTCACCTCAGAGTGGACATTGGTGATGTCGGCATAATCCGCACGACCGATCACACCGCCGGAGGATGCGGTACTCACGTTCTTGTTGGAGGTGAGAACCATGTTGCCCTGCACCGTCAGGTTCTTGATCTCAGCGTGCTTGGAGCTGCTGCCCTCCACCCAGCCGAACAGTCCCTGATAGGGCGTAGCTGTTGTTGTTCCCTGATAGTTGATGGACAGATTGATGATCTTATGATCCTGACCATCGAAGGAACCCTCAAATCTTTTACCGGTGCTGTTCATACCGATAGGCGTCCAGTTATAGGCAGCCAGATCGATATCCTTGGTCAGCACAGCGGAGATCTTGGCATTGCCGCCCTCGTTGATCTGCTGGGCAAACCACGCCAGCTCCGCGCCATTGCTGATCTGATAGACACCGTTGGCGTCCTTAGCAGGCTCAGTGGCGGTCTTACCGTCCCATGCACCCTCGGCGGACTTGACCAGCTTGACGCTCTTGGTCAGCTTGCCGTCCTGCACGCTGGAAGCATCCGCAGAGCCCAGCTTGCATTCGCCGTTATAGCACACATAGCCGTCCTTCGCGACAGAGTAGGTGTAGGAGCCGTAGCCCAGCTTGTAGGTACCATCCGCCTGCGGCTCGATAGCCTTGCCATCGCTGCCCTTCAGGACAACGGTCGCGCCGTCCACCTTCTTGCCGGCCTCGTCGGTGATGTTCAACTCCACGTTGTACCAGACCTTCTGAGCCACTTCAACAGAGATGTCAGCCAGACGGCTGGCCACGAAGCTGATGGACACGGCGGAGAAGTTGGTGCCCACGCCGGTATCCGTCATGTTATACAGCGTGTCAAAGGGACTGGACGCAGAGTACATACCGCCGCTGATATAGCCATCGGTAACAGCATAGCTGGTAACGGACTCGCCCTCCGGGAACGTGATGTCCTCCGGAACGGTCAGCGTAATGGACATTCTGTCCATCTGCTGGTATTGGCTCAGCGTCCCCTTGCACCCATCCTCACCGGCGCTAAAGTTACCGTAGAGCATGGTGGGGTTAAATATACCGGACACCTTGTCCACACCGCGGTACAGGCCGTCGAAGGACAGCATCACCTTGTCGCCGGGCATGATGGACTCGCCCTTGTTGGAGGCGTTCTTCACGGTAACGGACATCTGCGCCACGCGCACCAGACGATAAGATGTACCAGTAGCGTCGGTCATCTTAATGATCACAGTGCCGCCCAGCGTCTTGGCGTCACGGAATTTCAGCAGATCAGCGTGATAGACTCCCTTCTCATCCGCGGTCAGCGCCGTCCAGTCGGACAGAGTGCTCTTCATGCCGGCATCGGTGGTCACCACAGCGTAGCTAACAGCCGCGCCCGCGGTAACGGTGAAGTCCAGCGTGGGAGTCTTATCCGTATCCAGATAATACCACGTATCGTAGTTGTAGTCCCACTCGGCGCCGCGGCTGGAGGTGGTGCCGCCGTTGAAGCGCACTACCGCGTCGGCGCTGCCGGCCTTCTCGTTGGTGATAACGAACACGCCCGTGCGCTCCGGCGCGTTGGCCGGGAACAGACCGCCGTGACTCTTGTGCGTGCCATCGGTGGCATACATGTCGATGGCGTCATAGCTCACCGCCACGATGTCCGTACCGGTGGGGGTCACATCGATCCAGTTGCCCACGGCGTTGCCGCCGTTTACCTGCTTTACGTCGTTCTCGCTGCCCTGCAGCATCTGCACGTTGAACTCCGGCTCCACCATGATGTTGGCTGTATCGGAGTCGATCAGCTGCCACATGCGGTAGGCGCGCACGCGATAGGTATCGCTGACGCTCTTGAATCCGCTGTGGTCAAGGTACACCTGAATATCCGCCTCATCGCGGGTGGACACGGTAGTGCCCAGCTTGGAGGTGTCATGGGTCTTCTTGTCCGTGGCAGCCTCCTCACCGAAGGTGAAGGTCTTCTCCACCGAGGTGCTGGTACTGGCCAACCAGCCAGCCTTGGTGACATATTGGCCGCTGGGGTCGGTCAGCCGCCATGTGTAGTTGCTGTTGTTCTTGGAAATACGATAGGTGATGGTCTTGGTGCCGTCGCCATTGACCATCGGCTCGCCGATCGGTGTCACCAGCTTGGTGTTGAAGTTGTTGTACTGGAAGTACAGGCCAAACTCCGCGTCTGCGGGCACCGTGGCCTTCAGTTCCATTGCCTCGGCGATGGTGATATTCTTTGTGGTAACGTTATAGGTAGCCACGGTCGTATTGTTGATGGCCTGGTTGAACATGTACTTCTCTGTGTTTCTGGGATGTGCATAGATGTTGTACAGGGAACCGTTGCCCGCCTCGAAGGACAGGAAGGGGTACGCGGTATAGGTGGAGCTGTACCGCGTATAGCCATAAGGCGTACCCGCGTGGATCATGCTGCCGGTGACGGGCATGATCATCTCCGCATAGTAATCGTCAGCGGTGAAGTACTCATTTTTTTCGTTCTAGGTAGTGGCGTATACGCTGACGATGCCCAGATAGATGTCGTTGCCGCCGCCGCCGTAGATGTCCTTCTCCATGGGCAGAGGCAGGCTCTGGCCGCCCAGATAGACGTCATAGGCCTCGGTTTCCGCGTTCCAGCCATAGGCACGGGTGGAGTACCGCCCCGTGGACAAAGTGGCGTAGAACATGTTGTAGTTGTTCACCACAGTGTTGCTGGCTGTGGCGTCCGCAGCAGCGGCGTCAAAGGCGCTGTTGGTGAAGGTGATCTCCTGGTAATCGTGGAGCTCGTACTTAGTCTCGCCCACCACTACATAGTTCGTCTCGCCGGTGGTGTCGATGGTATACGCGGCGGGGTTATAGATGTACTCGGTCTTGCCCTCGCCGTTGGTGAACCAGCCCACATAGTCAAACTGGTCGGCGTCAATACCAGCGGTCTTATACAGCTTCAGCAGCGGATAGATCTTGCCGTTGGCATCATAGTTCTGGTCGCGGCCAACGTAGAAGTTGATGTTCTCCGTTATCACGTCGCTGAAGTTGATGGTCAGCGTCCAGTAGCCTTCGGACTGTGCGCCGCTGGCGTCCACAGCGTAGAAGCGATAGATGTACTTGCCCGCCTTGGCCTGGGACAGGCTCTTGTCCACGCCGCCGAACAGCGCCTCTTCAAAGCCGGCCGCTTCGCTCCATGTAGCGCCGTCATCGGTAGAGAGCTGGTAGAAATAGTTCTTGTAGGTCAGCTCGCCATCGGGATCGGTGAAGATCTTGCCGTCCATCAGGTCGTCCAGCTGATAGCTCTTCCCTGTCTGGATGGTAACAGTTCTGTCCTTCACGCCCTCCGCCAGCACGGGAGGCTGGTTCAGGTCTGCGCTGCAGGTGTCGCACTTCTTGTCCTTGTCGGCATCCACATGCTCATGAGGAACCCGCACCGCCACATCGTCGTAGGCGAAATAGGCGGGCTGGGAGAAGCCAGCGCCATTGTCGCTGGAACCGTTGATCTCAAGCGCCACGGAGGAGACTGCGCCGAGGCCGGAAAGATCCCACTTTGTCCAGTCCTTGACGATCAGATTCTTGCCCTCGCAGACACTCATCTTGACCTCGGAAACCTTCTTGTTGTCAGCATCATAGCCGATGGCACGCAGATAGAGGATATCGTTATCGCCCATCGCGGCAGTCAGGTCGTTGCCGCTGACGATGCACTGGAGCAGATAGGGCGTCAGCTTGACATACATGTGGTCAATCACATGTGCACCGTTGGTGAAGGTCAGTCGGGGCAGATTCGCCTCACCCAGACCATGGCCCGAAGTATCCGCATAACCGTAATGCATAGCAAAGTTATCAGAACCATTGTGACCGCCGCCGGTGCGTTGGATACCTGTCACACCCTCTTTATAGACGGTAAGCTGGTACTTATAGTTGCCATACGTCTGGATTTCTCCCGAAACATAGTTGGAAATGGCATGGCCGTAGCTCCAATAGCAGTAGGGTGCTCCATACGCACCGTCGCTCTTCGGAAAGGCGTGCGACAGCCCCGTATTTGCGTCCGTCCATGTGTACGGAGTTTCCATCCCAAAGCCGCCCTCTCCGTACAGCAGCTTGCCGCCGTACTGGGGATCGTCAATAAGAGCATTCCAGTAGTCGCCCTCAAAGTCAACGATCTTTAGATCGTAATCCTTTGAAGCTTGCGCTTCTTCATTTGCATTCTGCGTCTCCCCGGTAGAGGGATCGGCAGACTGTGTCCCCTCTGCGAAGGCGGTGATCACGGCGCTGTTGACCAGCGACAGCGTCATCACCAGCGCCATCAGCGCGGAGACGATACGTTTCTTGATGTTCATTTCTCTGTTCTGCATCTCCTTTTTTCTTTTTTTGCTTTTTCTTAAAAGTAAAGCCTTACGGCAAAAAGCACATTTCCGTGCTCTTGCCGTAAGGCCGGGGATGCAGTCCACGCATGCGTGGCCGCAGTCATTCCGCTTATCAGCTTCCCGGTACAGGCAGGAGCCTAAGGACATTCCCAAGCGTATCTGACTTATCCGCCGCCCGAAGGCGCGGCATCACAGTGACCGACTCGCGGGGCATCTCACCCCATTCCGCTCTCGGCCTGCCGGCCGGAGGGAACGTCCTTTATTCAATTTTTCTGGGCGGACAACAGCCGCATATACAGCGCCTGATAGTCCAGTATATCCACCGCGCCGTCTCCGTTGAAATCCGCCGCAGTCAGCAGCTCGCCCGTCAGCGGACTTTCGCCGCACAGATGGCCGAACAGCGCCTGCATGTCCTCCACGTTGACCGCGCCGTCCCAGTTGACATCGCCGCCTTCAGGCGCAGCGCCCACATCCCGGACTGTCACCCGCGCCACAGCCGGTGCGCAGCGGGCGGCCTCTGTCCCTGCATTGGGGTCAATGCCCAGCAGGTAATACGTTCCCGGCTGCTCGAACGTAAGGGCATACGCGCCGCCGCCATTATCCTCGATGGCGACATTGCCGTTCACGCACTCTAATTGGGCATTATATACCGACAACGTCAGCTTGTCAATAGGCGTAAAGCTCTCCGTTCCGCCATCTGAGACAGATTTCGTATCATACTTCAGCGTCTGCACCGTCAGGGGCTTCCCTGCCGTCACGGTGTAGCTGTCCTGATCGAAACAGCAGAACGCGCCGCCGTTATTGTAGAAGCTCCAGTCGGTGAACATGGCTACATCGATGGTATCTCCGTCCGACAGGAGGATATAGTCGCAGGTGGAGCCCCATCCGGTGTCCATCAGCGGGAACATGTGATTCCGGTAGTACATGAGGTTTTCATCGTGTCCCCAGAACTCCTTCATGTAGATGCTGGTGCTGCTGCCGGTGAGCTGGAGTGCGCCGAATCTGCTTTCGTAGGCCACATCACCGTTGATATTCGTGACCGGCTGATCTGTCCTGTAATCAAGGAGCCCGCTGGTTCCCTTGCCGCACTTCTCCGCCGGCAGGCCCATGTAGTAGCGCTCCAGCAGGCAGATGTACAGGTGCAGCAGCGTAGGACGCTCGATCACCGTGTCGCCCACATAGCCGCCCTTACCACCCTGTGTGGCGCAGCGGTAGAGATCCTGCCGGCCGTAGTCCGCCAGATCGAAATACGGCACCTTCACCGGCAGTCCCATCAGCAACGTTCCGTCCTTGCCCTCCAGAGGCACGCCGTCGGAGGAGACGGTCACATACACCGTCACCTCCCCCGCCGGCGTTTCGTCATAGCCGTACTGCCGGGGGTCACCCTCAGCACCCGGCTCCACGGTAATGTGCAGCGTGACCTCCGCCCGCTCCTGTCCGCAGCTGGCGGCCACCACCGGGGCATACTCCCCCGCTGTGCGCGACGTGAAGAAGTACGTGCTCCCGGAAATGTTCGTTGTAGCCTGGTTCCTGTCGTCCTTGACCACGGAATACGTCAGCGCGTGTCCCTCCCTGTCGGTAAAGACCCCCTCCAGTGGTATTTTGAGCATACCGCCCTGCGTGACGGTATAGCTTTTTTCCGCCGCCGTGATGTGCCCGCCCGCTGTGACCGTCTGCGGCCACAGCATCAGCAGCGCCGCTGCCAGACACAGGAATCTGCGCAGCTTCGATCGGATATGGTGATTTTTCATGCCGCTTCCTCCTCTGCCCTGATGGTCGTGTACAGCGCCTGATAGTCCAGAATGTCCACCGCGCCGTCGCCGTTGACGTCCGCCGCCGCGCGGTAGGCTTCCTCATCGCCGCCCAGCGCGCCCTCCATCACACCGGTGGAGAGATAGGTGAACAGATTCTGCATGTCCACGGCGTTCCGCTTGCCGTTTCCGTCCAGATCGCCGGCCATAGACGGCTCCACCGTGATTTTCAGCACCGCCGCCGGGGAATATACCTTCGTCCCCGCGCCGTCCGCGCCGTCCTGATAAAGACTGTGTGCGAACCGGATCAGGAAGCCCTCCCCATCCGACACCTTCAGCGGCTCCTCATCCCATGCGGCATAACGTATGGCCGTCCCATTCATTGTCCGCTCCGCCGGTATCGTCCGCGTCAGGCCGTTCTCATAGGTGATGGTGATCTCCATACCGGTGGGGTCGAACACCTCCCCGGCCTTATAAGCAGTCTTGTCCGGCTGCTTGGAAATGGTCAGCGATTCAATGGTGCTGCTCAGCGCCATCAGATGGGCGGAGTCGTTTTTGAAGTACAGGGTGCCGTAGCCGTCCGTGATGGGCGAGCATATAGCATACTGTGCCTGAGCGTCTGCCGGCGTAAACAGCACATAGGGCGTGGTGTAGGTGGTGGTCACGCCCTTCACCGTGTAGCTCTCCTCCGTGGTCAGCTCCGCGCGGGTCTGCCCCGGCGCATCCTTCAGCACCCGCAGCTTACCCGGCGTGTAGTTGTCGAAGAAATAGACGTACACGGTGCCGTCCTCCGCGCCATACGCCGTTGTCAGCAGGCCGGAGGTCTGGGGATAGCCCTGCGTGGGCACGGAATAGGCGATCTTCCAGCCAGTCAGATCGATGACCGTGATATTGTGCCCGGAATAGGGCGTAAACTGCCCCGTGCCGGACACGCCGATGTACGCGCGGCCGTTGTACACCACCGGTGTACAGGTACTCATGGCCGGGTGCGCCGCATCGCCGCCGTTCTCCAGTGCCACCGCCCGCAGGCTGCCATCATCCAGCAGCCAGTCGCCGCCGCTTTTCTCCGGCGCGGCCACCGAGTAGAAATACCCGCCCTTGGACGTAAAGTAGAACCGCTCCCCGTCGCGGGCGATGTTGCAGCGGATGTCGCCCCGCAGCCCGGTGACGGAATCCATCAGCCGCCCGTCAGCGGGATCGATGCACAGCAGCGCCGAAGTCTCGCTGATGCAGCTGCTGTCGCCATCGTCGGTGCCGATAAGCAGATAATCGCTGCACACATAGGCGCCCGCCCAGTAAAAGCCTCCGGCGGAGGCATACGTCCACGCAGCCAGCTTGTCCTCCGTGGTCTGTGCGGGATCCTCGTCCGTCACGCTGAGACACACCAGATTCGCCTGCGCCACCTCGCTGTTCCAGAAGCCGGTGTAGATGTACCCGTCACGGTAGGTGATGGGGCAGTTGGGCTGACCGCCCAGCCTGTCCCGGTATATCCACAGGGATTCCAGCGTGGCGGCGTCAAAGGCCTGCACCGCGCCGTTGGACAGCCCCACGAAGATCATTCCCTCGGCGTAGGTAGGCGAGTTGATGGCAAAGCTGGAGCTGTGATCCATCTGCCCCACCGCCACCGTCACGCCGGACAGCGCGTCCACCTTATAGAGCTTGTCGGCGGCGTAGACGATCAGATAATCATACCCGCCCTCCGTAATGGTGATGGGACATCCCACCGCACCAGAGCTGTACCCGTCGCCCAGCTTGGATGCCCAGCTGAGCACGGCGTTCTCCGCCGTAATGGGCGTTTTGTCCTCCACAACGCCGTTGGAGGTATCGCTTCCCCGGAAGGAGCTCCAGTCAGAGGTGATACCCGCTCCATGGCTGCTTTCGGGTGCCTTTTTCATGGAGACGGCTATCTCCCGCTTCTCCGCGTCGGCGGTGAAGCTGCCAGACACGCCTACATAGCCCCTGCATGTGACCACATAGGTGTAGGGCAGCGTGTCCACCAGTGCGAACGTGCCATCATTCTCCGGCCAGATACGCGCCTGCGTCCGTCCGTCGTACACGCATACCAGCGCATCCCGGACAGCATTTCCGCTGCCGTCCGTCACGCGGAACGCGGTAGGCACCGCTTCCTTCTTGTTCAGCGTCAGCTGATAGTTGCGCCGTTGGGCGGCGGCTGGCATCTGCTGGCTGACCGGTGTGATCGAGACGCTCTCGCTGTCCTTTTGACTGTTCAGCGGAATCTCTACCGACACCGTGTCCGCCTGTACGCCCGTTTCGCTGTCCACGGGCAGGGCATGCCGTGCGCCGTTTACATACAGCCCGTAGGTCTTTCCGAAGGGCTTCAGCGTCACGGTGACGCTCTCCGCGCTGCGGGGAATGGTGGCGCTGTACTCCGTTACACTTCGGTCAAAGCCCGTCGCCTCTCCGCTTGCTGTCTTATAGGCGATGGGCACATCTGCACCCTCTGCCGTCAGGGAAAGTCCCGTTTTATCGGTCAGCGTGGGCGTCCTATATATGGTGATGACGTAGTCCTGATAGAAGGTCACGCCCTCTCCATCGCGGGAAGCCCGGATGGTCAGCGTCTGCGTAGCGTCCCCGGTTTTCAGGAAGTTGGTCAGATGCTGCCCCGTGGCCGTTGCCGGCTTGGAAGTAATGGGCTTCCCCGTCTCCACGGCGGTAAATGTATAGCCCTCCGCCTTCGCCCAGCAGTACAGACTGCTGCTGTAATCTGCCACAGAAAAAGCGTATGCATGCTTCGCACCCGCCGGGACGGCGAGACACACCTGATCGTTGCTCTGTATTTTCGTGCCCTTGGTAGCCAGATACAGGCTGTCCAGCGCGTCAATCGTATTCGGCGTCTGCGCGTCCACAGTCAGTTCCTCCGCCGCGGTAAAGTCTCCTGCGGCGTGATACCACGTCTGCTTGTCCGTCACATAGGTATAGGCCTCACCCGGCACCAGCGCGAACCGGTCGAAGCCGCTTCCCTGCTCCGCTGCGCCGATCTCCGCATGGGCGCTGTTGAACACATGCACCGTCACGTCGCTGTCATGCCGCACCGTCACGTCCACAGCCGCCACCCGCTGTACCGTCAGCGTATACGTCCGGCTTCGGGTCCCGCCGCTGACCGTTACAACGATCTCCGCGCCCTCCGCGTTCACAGGTAGCGTCACAGCAGTGCCGGACTCCGCTGCCTGTCCGTTGACCGTGACCGTGTAACCCGATGCAAAGGCCGTGGGCGTTATGACCAGTTTATCCGCCGTAACGGACAGCTCATACGCCTCCCTCTCCGGTGCAAAGCCGATGCTCTGCGCCACGCCCTGCACCGTCACCTCCAGCGCCGCCAGCGTAGGCGTCCGCACCACGGTCATATCGAACCACTGGTAGGCGGTGTAGCCGCCCCCGGTGTACTGCGCCTCCACCCGCACGGTATTTCCCGCGTTGGAGGCCGTCAGAAGCTCTGCCAGCGATGCAGCCATGCTCTGCCACGGCATACCGGTCTTGACCCGCTCCGCGCCGTGGATGTCGGTGTAATACCCCACCGGCCGCACGGCGGCGGTGCTGTATGTACCGCTCTCCGTCAGATCGCTGCCCGGCACACAGTAGAGATAGCTGCCGCTGACCGCGTCCGGCACATAGTATACGGCGGCGTGACCGCCACCTCCCTCGGAGGTGTAGGCATCGCCCTCCAGCTTGCCGGTCGTCCGGTGCAGGATGGGCGCCTTCAGCCACTCCTTCCCGGCGGGGACAGCCAGCGCGGTGACGGCCTTACCGGCAATGCGCACCGTTCCGTCTGTCTCCAGCGTCATGGTGCCCCGCGCGCCGCTGTGCCCGGCTTCCACCCGGAACGTATACTCGCCCGCCGCCAGCTGCACCGGCTCCCCGGCCTGAAAGACGCTCTCCGTGCCGTAGGCGTTTTCAACCGTGACGGTATACCCCGTCAGCGCGCCGCCGTCCAGGTCGGTCACCGCCAGCGCCGCCGTCACCTTGTCCGCGCCGATGACCTCCTTTTCATAGGCGTCCATCCTCTCCCGCAGCGTCTGTGCCAGCGCAGCGTAGTCCGCCGTACCGGAGGAAAGCCCGCTCTCCGCCGCGGCGTATTCCGCCTCCGCGTACCGCCGCACCGGTGCGTCCGCCCCGTTATAGTCCGCCATGGCGCGCACCATATCGCAGTAGCCCGCCATGTCCTTTATCTCCGTGTCCGTGAACACGAACGCGCCCGCCTCTGCTGCGGGTTTTTCCAGCTTATAGTCGCCGGAGCTGTCGAACCGGCTGTAATTTGCCACCACGCCGTCAATGGACGTGACGAACCCGTCCGCGCTCTGCGTGAACGTGTGCCCCTCCATCCGGGAGAGCACCTGCCACACCGTTTCCCCCTGGGCGCAGTCCACATACTGCGGCGCGATGACCACGCCTTCGGCGGTGCTCACCGCCACGGCCATGCGCCCTTCTCCTGCCGCCAGCGCGGTGGGCACGCAGGATGCCGCCATCACCAGCGCCAGCAGGAATGACACTATCCTCTTTTTCACCGTCATCCCTCCTATCTCAATACAAGCAGCGGATCCACCGCTGATACAGTCGTTTCCAAAAGCCACATTTCCTCCGGAACAGCTCCAGCGCGGCGGTCATGTCCTCCTCCGCCGTCTCCCGCTGCTCCGCCGTCACGCCGCTGCCGCCGTACAGGGCACGGTCGTTGATGTCCAGCAGCTCGCCGGCGTCCAGCACGTCTCCCGCCCAGCTTTGCAGCTCACCGCGCTGCTGCGCCAGCGGCACATTACGCCGCACAGCCCCGCTGCACCACGCCAGCTCCAGCGCATAGGCGCACATGGCGGCCGCAGCCGCCCGGTCGTCCTCCCGGGCAAACAGCCTTTCCCGCCTGCGGCACACGACGGCGCGGCGCACCAAAAGCACCGCCAGCGCCGCGGCCAGCAGCCACGCGGCCACATACGCCCACCATACCGGCCCCAGATGCAGCCGGCTGAAGTAGTTGTAAACAGCGTCCGCAATGGTCTGCAGCCCGTCTCGGTCCTCCTCCGGCTCTGTCTCCTCCACATCGCTGCGGCGGGTGGTCTGGGACAGGTTATCGCCGCCGTTCTCCGCGGCGGAGCCGTCCAGCTGGGCGTTCTCATCCTCCTCGAACCACAGCCACTGCGGCTCCTCCATCACGTCCCGGTAGCCGGGCGTCGGCTCAAAGGGTATCCAGCCCACGCCGTCCTCGTAATACTCCACCCACGCGTGGGCGTCCCGCCCGGTCAGCGTCAGCGTCGTCTCGCCCGTTCTGCCCTCCACGGCCTGCGGCGTGATCAGATACCCCTCCACATACCGGGCGGGGATGCCGTAGTACCGCAGCATTACCGCCGCAGCCGTGGCGTAGTGTACATCGTACCCGCCGGGGTCATCCGCCAGCAGCGCGCTGACAAAATCCTTTTCGCTGTCCACACTCTCCGGCGTCTCGCTGTACGTCAGCGTATCGTCCAGGCAGTTCACTACCCGTCTCTTGGCCTCGTAGGAGGTGATGACCTCCGGCGCGTCGCCCAGATAGGCCGTCAGCGCCTTCTGCGTCTCCTCCGGGATGGTCAGATAGTTCTCGTAGACGAAATCGCGGTAATATCCCTCGAAGGTCAGGTAATCCGCCAGCGCCTCCTCCTGCCACCTGTCGTTCAGCTGCCCCAGCAGCGCATACGCCTGCGCGGCAAGGCCGCTTTTCGCTGTAAAGGAGTATTCCTTCTCACCCGTTGCGCCGTCGGCATTTGGCACTGTGTCCCGCAGCTGCTCCGGCGAAATAGCCGCCGCGCCGCTGTCTAAGCCATAGGGCGTCAGCCTTGTGCTGCGGCACGCGCCCAGCACCCGGATATCCATCCGGACATCTGCCTCTTCCTGCCCCAGCAGCTCCGCCAGAGTGGACAGCTGCGAAAAGCTGTCGTACCCGTCCCGGTGCAGCTGATACAGCACCTCGCTGTTCGCCGTCATGTCGGCAGCGTCGGCTGCCTCCCAACCGTCGGAGGTATATCGCTGCCCCACATAGCCCCGCAGGTACGCGGACATCGGCTCCGACATGGTCACGCGGAGCATGTCCGCGTCAGAATCGCTCCGCGCGCCCAGTGCCCGCAGGTCGCCCTCCGGCAGCACCTGCTCCGCGCTCTCATAGTGCAGCCGGTGTACGCCCCGGCGCAGCGCATTGGCGGCGTCCTCCGTGCGGGGCACGCTCTCAGAAAACAGCAGCGCCACCGCTGCCGTTACGATCACAGACGCGATCAGCACCTGTGCCGCGCCGCCCCACCGGGCGCGGAGGGCGCGCTTATCGCCCTCTCCCGCCGGCAGCAGCACAGCGCTGCCGCACAGCGCCGGCAGCAGCCATTCACCGCCGACGCCGCTCCACAGCGTCAGGCACAGCAGCGCTCCGTACACGCCCAGCCCCCACCGGGGCGCCCACGCCGCCAGCATGCCCAGCGCCGTGCCCACAGCCACGCTGATGGGGATGCCCGCCCACATAGCGGACACCTCATTGCAGGCGTAAGGCACATACACCACGGCCTCGCGGCTCTGCCGCTGCGCCAGATACCGGTTCACCAGACCCAGCAGACTGTCGCCCACCGCCGTGTGAAAAACGGTGCAGAACACCGCCGCCGCCAGCAGCACGCCCAGCGGAAGCAGCGCCAGTCTGTCCCGCCGCCCGGTCAGCGCGGCGGCGCATACCGCCGCCGCCATGCCCGCCAGCAGGAGCAGCCCGTCCACCGGCATCCCCATGGCGCTGCACACCTGCCCGGCTATGCCCGCCAGCAGCAGCGCCGCGCCCAGCGCCGGAAGCAGCCCTCCGCCGCGCTCTATTCCCTTGTGGGTGCGCAGCGTAAAGCCCGCAGCCGCCTTTGCTGTCATACGTTTTCCTCTCAGTACAATTCCAACTCCGCCAGCCGGGACGCATAGTCCCCGCTGCCAAAGGTATACACTCGTCCCTGTCCCTGTGCGTCCGGTCTGCACAGCAGGCTCACCAGATGCTCCGGCGGGCAGAAGTCCGCCAAAGCCGGATCGTCCTCCGTCCCCACATAGATCACCTTCGCGCCCTGCTCCGCACCGTACAGCCGCCGGTACAGCTCCACCACCGTCTCGCCGTCCCCGGCGGGCGCTGCGCTCAAAAGCCGCGGCAGCAGCTCATAAAAGCCCTCCGGCTCCCGCACCTCCTGCACGGTCAGCTCCCCGCCGCCGTTCCACGCGGCGCGGCAGCCCACACCCTGCCGCAGCAGCTCCTGACAGACCACAGCCATTACCTCGGCCATGGCGTCGCTCTCCTGCGCCGCGGGCGTGCCCCGGCGCTCCCACAGCAGCAGCACCGACCGCTCCAGCGGCAGTCCGGGATCCCGGACGATCAACCTGTCCAGCTTGGAGGACAGCTTCCAGTGAATCTGCCGGGGGCTGTCGCCGGGCGCGTATTCCCGCACCTGAAACGTCTCCGCCAGATCATACCCCGCCCGATCCTGGGCGTAGCGGTCGCTGTCCTCGCTGACGCTGCCCCGCATGGGCAGCAGCAGCTCCATGGCAAACAGCCCCGGCTGCACCATCAGCTCCCAGTGCCTGTCGTCCGCCGCCGTAAAGCGGCATATTCCCAGCGGGTCGCACACCCGCACGCACTCCGCCTGTATCCGGAACAGGCCGCACTGTCCGCTGTGCAGCGTGAGCGCGGTCTCGCCCGTGCCGCGTCCCGGCAGGGACAGCCGCACCGTCTCCCGCCGCGTCTCCCCTGTTAGGCCGTTGGTCATCACAAAGCGGAACTCCACCCGAGGCAGCGGCAGCCACGCGCCGTTGGTTCCCCGGAACGCGATCACCGCGTCACGGCCTTTTTCCGCGCCGCGAGGCAGTATCACCTCCACCGCCACGGCCTTTCGCGCCGCAAAAGCGCCCGCCATGCCCGCCAGCGGCACCAGCACGATCCCCGCCGCCAGCGCCAGCGTCCACACGTCCGGCGTCAGGATAAACACCGCCGCGCCGGAGGCCATCGCCAGCAGCCACACGATCAAAGCTCCGATATTCACAGCTGCGCCACCTGCGGTACCGTCACCTGCTGCCGCAGCTGCTCCGTAATTTCCCGCGCGGTGATCTTCCCCAGCCGCGCCTTGGCGCTGAGCACCAGCCGGTGGGCACACACGTCGTCAAATACCTGGTACACGTCCTCCGGCGTGACGAAATCGCCGCCCCGCACGAAGGCGTGCGCCTTTGCCATGCGGCACAGCGCCAGCGCCCCTCGGGGACTGACGCCCAGCTCCACCAGCTCGCTGCTGCGGGTGGCGTCCACCAGATCCACGATGTAGTCATACACCGCGTCGGCGATATGCACCTGCTTGGCGCTCTCGATCAGCTCCAGCAGCTCCTCGCAGGTCACAACGCCCTGCAATCTGTCCAGCGGATTCTCGTGGTGCCGCTCCCGCAGGATATCCACCTGGCTCTGCCGGTCGGGATACCCCATGGTGGTGCGGATCATGAAGCGATCCAGCTGGGACGACGGCAGCAGCTGCGTGCCCGCCGAGCCCACCGGATTCTGGGTGGCCAGCACCACAAACGGCTTGGGCAGCGGATAGGTATGCCCGTCCACCGTCACCTGATACTCCTCCATGGCCTCCAGCAGCGCCGACTGCGTCTTGCTGGACGTGCGGTTGATCTCGTCCGCCAGCAGCAGGTTGGTCATCACCGCGCCGCTCTTGTAGTCGAAGCGCCCCGTCTCCTTGTTGTACAGGGAGAAGCCGATAATATCCGACGGCATGGTGTCCGATGTGAACTGCACGCGGCGGCTGTCCAGCCCCAGCGTCCGGGCAAAGGCCAGCGCCATGGTGGTCTTGCCCACGCCGGGCACGTCCTCCAGCAGCACATGCCCCTGTGCCAGCACCGCCATCAGTACCTTTTCCGTCACGGCCTCCTTGCCGATAATGACCGAATTGACCTGCTCCAGAATCTTTCTGCTGACCTCATTCATGGCTCCCGCGCCCCTTTCTTACGATCACAATACCTGCGGCGACAACGACCGCCGCGCCCGCCGCCATATACACCGCCGCCGGCACTCCCGCCGTCTCCTCCGCCGCCGCGCTGTCCGCCGTCCACTGTACCGGCGCGCCCGCGTCCGTCATATCAAAAAAACGCTTCTCTCCGGCGTAAAACCGCCGCAGCGCTTCCAGCGCCTGCAAGCCCTGCTCCGACGCCATGGCGTCGGAGGTGCCGCCCACATGGGCAAAGCTGCCGTCCTCCACCCGGAAGCCCAGCAGCGCCGTCACCGCGCTGCCGCCCTCCTTGCAGAACCGCTCGTCCGCCGCCGGATCGATGCCCAGCGCGCACAGCGCCATGACCACCTGCGCGGTGCTCTCGGCATTTTCCGCGCCCCAGGAGGCAAAGCCGCCGTCGGCGCACTGCGCCGCGCTCAGCGCCGCCAGCGCCCGGTCGATGACCTCTGCCTGCCCGTCCGCATAGGGAGCCAGCGCCTGCAAAGCCATGGCCGTAATATCCGCGTCCAGCGCATCGCCGGTCAGCGAAAACCCGCCGTCCTCGCCCTGCGCCGATACGATGGCCTCGATGATCGTCTCCCTGGTATACCGCGCGCCCTCCGGCACCTGATACCCTCCGGCATCCAGCGCCAGCAGCGCGAAGATCCATCCGTTCAGCCCCTGTGCGCCGGGGCCGCCCTCTACCACGCAGTCATAGCAGCCGTCCGCGATCAGGTCGATGGTTGTGCCGTCCGGCTTCGTACCGAAGGCCGCGGCATCGCCGCCCAGCGCCGTCACCGCCAGCGCTACGCGGTGCCACTCCGTGGCTTTGTTGGCGGACAGGCCGCCGCTTTCCGCATAGGCACTCTCCACATAGGTCTTCAGCGCCGCCAGGTACGTCTCATAGTCCTCGCCGATGCCGCAGCGCGCCATGGCGATGGCGTACCAGTCGGCCACGGAGGACTGGCCCGCCGGCAGCACGTCCTGCCGTGCCAGCAGCGGCTCGCCATCGGTCAATTGCTGCCGCTGGGCTTCCACAAGCTCCCGCTCCATCTGCGCGTAGTCCGTCTCCTGTGCCCACGCCGCCGTCACCGCGCCCGCCGCCATACAAAGGCAGCATACCCACGCCGCCAGCCGTCTGATCGTTTTCCTCATTCCGTCGTCTCCTCGTCCTTTTTCCTGCCGCACACGGAGCATACTCCATCCTCGTTATATGTGTGCTCGCCTGTAGCGGGCAGCGTCACCGTGCCCTCGCACCGCACCTGCGTTCCCCCGATGCTGCCGACAGCGAGATAGGACACATACCCGTCCTGTCCGCAGGTGGCCTCCACACGGCCGTTCTCCATCAGCGTACCGTCCGCGCGGGACGCGTGTATGGTGCCGCTGCTGCCGCAGCGGGTACAGGTGAACTCCGCCGTGCAGCTCTCACCCTCCTGCTCCCACACAACGCCGCCGCTGCGGTAATCATGCCCCAGCGCCGGTATGCTCTCGGTCTTTGTTTCGCCGCATTCGCCGCAGGTCAGCGTCTTTTCGCCGCTGTCGGTGCAGGTGGCCTCCCGGGTGACCTCCTCCGTCCACTGGTGCTCGTGAGCCTCCTCCGCCTTGCCGCAGATGGAGCACTTCCCCTCCACAAAGTCGTGGTGCGGGATATACCGATCCCCCAGCCATGTACCGCAGTACGTCCGCAGGTTGCCCCGGACGTTGGCCGCGTCCGCGCCGCCGATGTCCTTGCCGTAAGCCAGCGTAAACGCGATGGTCACCACGTCGCCGTCCCCTAAAAATACGTTGCTCAGTCCCCGTCCCGGATAGTATCCGTTCACCGCGCACATCCAGCCGGAGCCCTGTGTGTAGTCAAACTCGCCCAGACTGTCCTTGTAGCCCTCCGGCTGTCTGACAGTCAGTCCGTCCAGCGTCAGCAGCGTCTGAAGCTCCTCCGGGATAGCCGCGCCGGAGAAGGCGTCGCTGCATCGGATGCGCTGCAGGTAGAAGCCCACGTCCAGCGACCCGCTGTACGATGCAGGGAAGCCATTGTCCTCCAGAAACTCCTTCACCACATAGGAGGCCGGCTGCCCCTGCTTCACCTCATAGCCGCTGTCCTCCGCCAGAATACCCAACCCCAGAACGGTGGCGTCCAGCCGCAGCGTCACGCTGCCGATGACCTCGCCCTCCTCCTTGAAGTGGTAGTTGATGACGTGCTTTTTGTAGGCGGAATTGCCCCGGTCGTCCCATGCCCATATCTCCACCGTGTGCTTTGACACGTCACCCACGGCGCCCGCCGTCAGATACAGCCGGTACTCCAGCGTCTCGCTGCCGGTATACTGGGTGATCTCCTTCCCGTCCAGCAGCACCCTGATATGGTTGTGATAGATCGTCCCCTGCGAGTTATAGGCGTGTACCGTCAGCACGAAGTTGGCATTGGACGTATCATAGTCCGCATCATCCGGCAGATTGGTTTCGATGACGGGAGGATCATCGCCCACGGTCTTGTTGTCCTCGTCGGCCATAGCCGCCCGATAGACAATGGTCTTTGTGTAGGAGCGCACCACTGCACCGTTCTGATACACCAGCAGCGTGAAGATATTCTCTCCCTGCGCCAGCGTCACCGTGAACCGTCCGTTGCTGCCGCTGCACCGGGTATTCCCCAGCCGCACCTGCAAGTACGCGCCCTCCTCCGGATTTTCCAGATAAGCGTAGAAGGAGAATTTCCCGTTTTCCAGCTCCTCGAAGGCGATGGTCTTGTTGGTAAGATCCGTCACCACCTGCATCCGGGGCTTTTCATCGTCCTTTTTATCCTCGTCCGCAGGCGCATCGTCCTTTTCCTTGTCCTGTTCGCCGCCATCGGACTCCTCCTTCTTCGGCGTTTCCGGCGTTTCCTGGGGCTTTTGCTCAGGCTGCTCCTGCGGCTCCTGCCCGTTTCCCTCGCCCTCACCGGTGCCGCCGGTGGATGCTCCCTCCGCCGCGCTGTCGCTGGGCTTCAGCGCTACCGGCGTCAGATTTACCCCCTGAAACGGCCGATCCGCCACGGCGACGTCCGCCGGCATGCGGTCTGCCCGCAGCAGCATGGAGCCGAGCACCGCCGCCAGAAGCGCCAGCGCGATCGCCCCGGCGCCCCACAGAATATGCAGTTTATGGCGTTTCCAGAAATTTCCCATATCTATCCCGATTTGCTCCGTTCACAAAATAAAAGCCCGCCTGTTACCGGCGGGCGCATGTATGTCCTTTCTACAGAAAAAGCGCCGCTTTCCGACGGGAAAACGGCGCACCTGTCCACAGTAAGGGATCATTTCAGCGGAGAGAGCGCCCGCCCACCAGATCCTGACAGTGTAATTCTCCTGACTCACGCCGCGGAGATTGCTCTCCCCGTTTGCAGCCTACCTTCTCGTGGGCCGCGCCCACAATGGCGGACTTTCGTCCCGGCGGTTTTCACCGCTTCGGTGCATCCTTGCGTTCACAGTGCCGGTCGCGTGGGGTTTGGGTACCCCGTTCCTTTTTCACCGCTTCCTGCTCCCTCGGAGCGTTGCAGACAGCGGCTACACTGGATAAACAGATCCTTGATTGTCCTCTGTGCGCCTGTCCTTGCAGCCACACAGAACCAAGTTTATATTATAATAGTATTGCCAGAGCTTGTCAACCCGCAGCCCCTATTATCTGCGGCCTTTTGATTTACACTCTCATTGCAAACGTGTGACGGGCAAACCGTACACGGAATTTAGTAAAGTGAGGTATTTCAAAATGCGTATCAAGGTCTATGGCAAGGCACATCTGGAAGGTGTGGCCAAGAAGTCCGGCAATCCCTACAACTTCAATCAGGTTCACTATCTCGGCAAGGCTCGCGGTGTCGAGGGACAGGCTGCGCTGACGCTGGCGCTGGATAGCTTTGACTATCCCATTGACCGTATCGAGGTCGGCCGCGAGTACGATGTAGAGTTCGACAATCGCGGCTATGTGGTCGCCTTTGCCCCCGCCAAGTAAGGTCATGCCATCTGTTCACCCATTCCCGCCTTTTCTCTCCCCTCACAAGCCCCCATAGTGCAGCCCGCGGCGCGTAGCGCCGCGTGTTGCAGGGGGGGTCAGTATTACCCCCCTGCAACTTCTGTGAATCTGTGAATCTTTGTTAAAAACATTAACAACTTGTGAGGTCGAACATGGCTACTGCGCGTTCGAGAAAATGGCTTATCACCATCAATAATCCTACGGAGCACGGCTTTGACCACGCCCGTATAAAGGCTGCTGTTCTTGACTTGCCCGGTGTTCTCTACTGGTGCATGTGTGATGAACAGGGAGACGAGTGTGAGACACTTCACACCCATGTTTACGTTGTCTGCCGTGAAGCTGTAAGTCACACTCAGCTTGACGCTCGCTTCCCCTCTTTCCACCGCGATATCGCCCGTGGAAAGTCCTCCGAAAACCGCGCCTACGTCCTCAAGGACGGCGAAAAGTTCAACAAGCAGCCTGACGGCTCCTACTCCTACAAGGACACAGGCGGCCATCTTCATGAAGGTATCAACTTCTCCGACACGTTTGAGGAGGGCGGCGAAATGCCCGCAGAACAGCAGGGCAAGAGCCGTGACGCTGACAAGATCGTGGAACTTATCAAGTCCGGTGCCACCAACGAGGAGATAGTAGACGCTGTGTCCTCTGCGTACCGTGATATTGAGAAAGTGGAGCGTGTCCGGTCTATGTACCGTGACGCTCAGTTCAAGGACAGCTGGCGTAATCTGGAAGTTTCCTACATATTCGGCAAGACCGGCAGCGGCAAGACCCGCTCCGTCATGGACAAGTACGGTTACTCCAACGTCTACCGTGTCACTGACTACAAGCACCCGTTTGATACCTACGATGGTCAGGACGTTATCATCTTCGAGGAATTTCGTGGTGGCTTGAAGCACGGCGACATGCTGAACTATCTGGACGGCTACCCGCTGCTGCTCCCCTGCCGGTACTTCAACCGTCAGGCTTGCTACACGAAAGTGTTTATCATCACCAACATCCCCCCGGACGCCCAATATACCTCCGTGGACGTGGAAACGCGACAGGCGTTTTTCCGGCGTATTCACACGGTGCGGGTATACGAGGACACAGGCCGTGTCACTGATTATGCCGGTGTAGATGCTTATCTCCACCGCCACGATTGGGCAAATGATATCGACACGGTCACGATCAAACTGTGAGGTATTTCATGTACGAGTATAACACCTACCGTCTGCAAGACCTCAGAACCGGCTTGCAGACCATTCTTGACCAGCTGGAAACGATGGGTTATCCCTATCCCCTCTGTGCTGACTTCAAGGTAACTATCACTTCCCGGAAAGGCCGTCCGGAGTTCTCCGTTTCGTTCCCGGTCATGAAGGTATAAGCCCTGATAACCGCCCGCCCAAGGGCGGTTATCGTAGGGCGGTCTATTGAATATGCACTTTCAATTTCTGGTGTACCTCTATCGCCGGTTCCGGCGCTGGCGGTACAAGCTGAGACGCAAACGCTATATGACAATGAAATTTTTTGACCGTTTCAAATGGTGTCTGATAGGCGGCTTTGCCTATGCGCTCGGTCGATTTCTATTCGACTATCTGAAAGATTTGATTTGAGGTATTGCAACGAAAATGAATAAGATGCAGGTATATCGTTTTACGCTGGAGGGTCACAATGGGCAGCTGGCCGGTATTGACGTGGTATCCAGAAAATCCCCGGTAGAAGCACTGGCGGCACTGGTCAATGTTGTCCCCTCCGACTTTCTTCCGCTCTCTGTGTTCAGCTGGTATATAATCAACATTCCTTAAATCCTGCGGGGTGGTGTAGAGGTAACATGCCGGTTTCGTTGTCCGGTGCCGCTGGTTCGATTCCAGCCCCCGCATCCACAAAAACAACGAGGTAACAACTATGATTCAATTTCTCATTTCTGCCGCCTTTGTGCTGGTGTTCCTGTTCGTGTTCGTCCTGCTGGCTTCCGGTATGTTCTGGGTAGTCGTGCGTGTGCTGCGCTCCCTGTTCCCGGAGAGATTCAAGCCCGGTAGGAAGCGCGAAAAGGACGAGGTATAACACCCCGTCCCCGCATATTCCCTCTGACGCTCCCTGCGGTGTTTTTACCGGCGGTAAAATCAACGTTTGCGGAGCAATCGCTTTATAGCGGATATTGCTAATTTTGCCCATAGTATGTAGTCCATCAACGACAACAATGGGTTGTCGAAATTGATTAGTCCTTTGATGCAACCGTCATAGAAAACTTGCCATGCTGCGCTTGCAGCGGTTAGGAGTTCATTCATGTTCGATAACCTCTCTTTCGGTGAATGTATCGGTACGATTATGGGGTTCGGCGCTTTGCTTCGCCTTGGCTCTCTTATCGTGGATGACTTTCTCGGTAACGTTAGGTCGATTTTCCATCTTTTGAAAGTACACTTTCAAGTGCAAAAAAAGAAAGACTGATTATCAGTCTTTCTTCCGGTCGTTCAGTTCTCTTTTGATTTCGTCGATGGTATCTTGAGCACGCTGACAATTCTGCCTTACATCTTGTTCTTCTCTACGGTTGAGGTATTTGATACCCTTGATTAGGAAGATTATAGCGAGGATTACTATTGCGGCCATTATCAGAAATTTCATCAATCCGACTATAGTTAAAGCAGAGAAGGGAATCATCATATCTTTCTCCTTTGAGGTGTTTTTATGAATTATATCTTACAAAAATTAAATTGTAAAGCCCTCATTATTTCGCTGTTTATCTTTTTGGGTGTGTTGATCTCTGTTCGGTCGGCTTATGCGTATGACCGTGTGCACATTTACACCAGCGGCACGTTTAATCTGGAAAACACCTTTATCCCCAGCCTTACTTCTATCAAGCAGTCTTATATTCTGGATGTTTCGCCTCGGTCATCTTTGACTGATTCTGTTGCGATTTCCTATGACAGCCTGTCTGATTTGGTCTATTATTGTAACGAGCATGGACTTTCTACAACACTCGTTTATAACAACTTTGTTGAGCGTTATGTTGCTTTTGTCTCTGATAAGGAGTTTAAGCTTTCCGCATTAGATGTTGTGTCCATTTCTGGATGTCTTGGTAACTCTGATGGTAAGGTCTATGTTGCTGAAAAACCCGATCAGGCTCTTGTTGATCTCCTCGACAACGGAAAGATTTGGAACAACTACGGCATAGGTCAGTGGGGTATTTATGCGGACTATTCGAGTTCTTCTGTTCTTCGTGAAGTCTCTTATGCAACGCTTTCTGATTTGTGCGCCAGCCTCAATGAAAAAGGTATTCCGTGCTATATTTCTTCCACCTCCGCTTGGGGCAGTAGCACTTACTGGTATATTCGTGGGTCTGGCACTATAACTTATCAGCCGCGTTATGATGCTCCGTCTACTTCCTATTCTATCACGAATCATGTCTATCTGGATATTGCTGCTGCCCCTCTGGTTGCTCGTTACAATCCAGAATCTACGCTCAGTAGCTGTCTTTCTCGTTTAACGTCTATTCAAACCAACGTTACGACCATCAAAAACAATCTGGTCAATACCATTGGTTCTAACCTCGAATCACTCCTCACCACCTGCAACACCATCAGTACGAAGCTCGACACCCTCACTTCGGTGATCTCTAACGGCAAGGTGCTGGTAGACAACTCGGACGTGGTGTCTGCCATCCAGTCCATTCCGGCCTTTGACGATACCGAATTACTTTCGGGGCTTTGCGCTCTCGGCGCGACTGCTACCCGTATTGCTGATGCCATTGATTATAATTTCGGTCAGTATTCCGGTACCCATACTTTCCCCTCGCTTGATAAGAGGCAATTTTATGTATACGGTGATAAAGCAGAGCTTTTTGAAGATATTCCCGGCAAGGTTCTGTATAGCAGTTCGGAAATGTTAAGTACATTTTCGTATACCCGTGACTACGATGGTATGACGCGAACGCTGTATGTTCGCGCTTACCCTACTTACGCTCAGTATTCCCTTGAACTGCTTTCCGATACTTGTCCGACTGCTCCGATTACTATATCCAAAATCGAATATAGAACTTTGCTCGGCGGTGCACGTTATCGTGATTCCATTGTTTACCCTGTTGCATGGAGGTATTCTTCTGTTGCTAATAAGTATTATGCCGTAACGGGTTTCAATGTTTACTACAAGGATGATCCTGAACAGTACCCTGTAAGTGCTTCGGCCAGCGCTTTTGAAAATCCTTATGTTTATGGGTTTGATTCAAAACCTGTCGATGTAGTTTTTTCATCTCGCTTTACAGCCTTTCAGCAGCTTGAAAATACACGTCTCATCAACGCGCTTTCAGGCAGGGACTACACCTCCCAGCTGACGGCGGTAGCGGAGAAGCTGGACGCGCTGGCAAACAAGTCCGCTGTTGACCTCACTACGATTGAAAGTACACTTTCAACAATTTCCGACAAGCTGGACAATACCGCTTCTGATGTCAACAACACCATCATCAATATCACCAACGACAATGATTATTTCAGTGTTTTCTATATTACAGACGGTGACGGTAATACACAGTCTGTTACGGATTTTGCCGGTGCTTTGACCGGTGCTTCCGGTAAGCTGCTGTCGCTCCTGTACCGCCTTGTGTTCGCTGACGCTCTCGGCAGCGTTGACGGTGATCTCGGCAATATGGAGGACTTCTTCACCAGTGAGGAGCCTCCTCCTGCGACGGCGGCCATGAACGGCGATACTGCCCCTGCAAATGAGGTGATAGACGTATGGGCTTCCTGATAACAAAGCTGGTCAGCTTCTTCTCCGGCTTGGACGATTTCTTCAGGCTCTGGCGTGACATGTTCGCGGCGCTGCCGCTGGCGGTGCAAGTCCTCGTCTACTTCGCCTTTGGTGGTTTCATGCTGCTGTGTCTGCTCCGTATGCTGGTCAATAGGGGGTGACGGTCTATGTTCTTTAGCTTTATCCGTGAGTGCTTTTCTTGGCTCCCTCTGCCCCTGTCCATCATAGTCAACGCAACTATCACGGTCTTTCTTATCATTGTAGCGGTTCAGGTCATTAAGCTGATTATTGATCTCGTGGACTTTCTGGCAAAAGTCCTTGGCGGCATATTTGCAAAGGTGGTGCAGCTGTTCTTATGAGTGATTTAATATCCGGTATCAAGTCCCTGCTGGAAAACGGCTGGCGATTCTTCACACAGACCGATATCCCCGGTACGGATATCTCCTTTGCCGTGTTCACGGTCGGCCTTGCGCTTATCCCCATCGGCTTCCGGTTCCTGTCTATCATGCTGGGTCACAGCATCGGTGAAGCGGATTATTCCGTGCTTGACCGTCTGCATCTGCCCGCCACCTATACCGCTGCCGGTTCGTCCCGCTACCGGATTTCTCCCGGCAGACAATTGGATGTGAGGTGATTCCCATGGATTTTGAAAATACACTTTCAACCGCTGCCGATACCGCCGATACCCCGCAGGCGGAAACCGGCTCCCCGGTCATTGTCATGCAGTCCGGTGATACGGCTGCAACCTCCCGTTCTGTGTCTCTGGACGCTCCCACGCTGGAAACAGCCGGTCTTCCCGCCGTAGTCCGCTCTGTGTTCGGCGACTATCACCAGCGCACCCAGACGGTCACGGAGACTGCCGCAGACGGTACGTCCGTCACCGGCACGGAGCCTGTCCCCGGCCTTGCCGGTCTGGATTGGTATTGGCTCTCCGGTGTGTTCCTGTTCACTATCGTCCTGTGGTCGTTCTTCCGCTTTCTCGGGGTGGTGTTCAAACGATGAATGAAATGATTGCATTTTGCACCGCCATTCTCGGTGCCATCTGTGACTTTCTCATGGAGCCGCCTATTTTCTATCTATTTAGTCTAATCTGCTTCGCCGTTATCATTGGTATCGTGCGCAGCTTACTTAGAAATCACTGACGAAAGGAGCGTTGCTAAACGACTGAGGTTGCTGCCGTCACTGTCAGCTCTCTGCTGACCTCTGTTGGTACTGTGTTCACCGCCGCTATTGGCTGGGTCGGTACTGTGGCTAAGACCATTGCGGATGAGCCTATCCTGCTGCTGGCTTGCGTAGGTATTCCCCTGTGTGGTCTGGGTGTTGGTCTGTTCAAGCGTCTGCTGTCTGCCCGCGCCTGATTCCCCGCTCCCCGAAAAATCTAAAGAAAGGAAATTGCAAACATGACTGAGCTTATTGCTTCCATCACCAGTGTGTTCACCGCTGCCATCGGTTGGGTCGGTACCACCGCCTCTACCATTGCAGCCCAGCCTATCCTGCTGCTGGCCTGTGTGGGTGTTCCCCTGTGCGGTCTGGGTGTTGGCCTGTTCAAGCGTCTGCTGTCTGCCCGCGCCTAACAAAACCGGGGGTGTGCGTGCGCTCGCCGCACACCCCCGTTCTTTCTTTTTTGAATCTACACTTTCAAAAACAACGGTGATGCTATGAAATTGAAATCAAAGCCTGTTGCGCTCTCCCTGTACTTTGGAATCCCCGGTGCCGGTAAATCCACCTATGCTGCTTATCTCGCCAAGCAGGACATGAAAAAAGGCCGCAAGGTCTGGTCTAACTTCGGCATTACCGGTGCCATGAAATGCGATAAATCCGACTTCGGCAAATACATGATGACCGATGGCCGCTTGATTATTGATGAAGCCGGTTTGGAATACGACAACCGCAAAATGTCCATGACCAACGATGAGATATACTTTTTCAAATATCACCGTCATTACCAGCTTGACGTGGATTTCTTCTCTCAAGGTCTGGACGTAGATATCAAGATCAGAAAGCTTGCCCGTCATATCTATCTGATAAAGCCCTCTCTGCTTCCGTTCTTCATCAAGCGGAAGGAGATAGGCCGTAAGGTCGGCATCAACGACATGACCAAAGAAATTTGTGACGAATACTTTTTTGTTCCGTTCCTCACCGGTGGAACAAAGCTGATATTCTGCCCGCCCCTCTGGAAGCTGTTCAACACGCTATCCCGGAAACCGCTCCCGGAAAAGACTTGGGAGACATGGTAACGCCCCCGCCCCACGGCGAGGGCTTTTTCCTGCCCTCTGCGCCACGATAGAAACAAGGGGTATACGGATATACCCCCTGTCCCTATCAATCGACTTTTTACCGCCGGTAAAAGCCTATCCGCATATTTCGTACCCATTCCGCCGCAGCCACGCCGCCGCTTGATGCTCCTGCGCAAATGTCCGGCTCTTGCGCTTCTGCCTGTCCCGGCCTTGCAGCACCTGCCCGCTGGCCGCCTGTATCTGATACCGTATCTTGCCGTGCTTCTCCACCACGTTGTAATACACGGCCTGTCCCTGCTGGTTGATGCCTTTCATGTGTTACCTCCCCTGTCTAAAACCCTGCCCGTTGCATGAGTGTATATACAGGCAGCGATTGCAGGCACAGTCGCTGCAAGAAAAGTCGTAGGCTGTACCATCCTTGCGGAAGTCGCACTGTGCGCACTGGTCAACATATCCCATCAGTTTTTTAGGCGTCGTGTCAAAGTGGTCTGCCATAACAAATATGCTCCCTATGTCTGGCTCGTTCCGGCCTGTCTCCCATGCGCTGATTGTAGTCTGGGATACGCCCAGCAATTGTCCTAACTGCCGCTGCGACATTCCGAATTTCTTTCGGATTTCTTTAATTCTGTTCATCTCAAGTTTCCTTTCTCCCCCGTATAGCCGGTAGGGTCAGCTTTTGAAAATGCACTTTCAAAGTGCCTGTTGTTCCTCGTCTTTCAGCCAGATCTTAACCGTGATGCTCTCCGCTGTCGGGTGCGTGAATTGATACGCTTCTATCCACTTCGGAATATCTGCCAGCGGCATTACCGGGTAGTGCTGCGTTCTGTTGTTCGCCCCCGGAAAGTAGCACCGGATACTCATTGCATAACTCGGCTTTGTCTTTGCCATTACTCCGCCACCTCCATTTTCTCCATGCAGTCCCCGCAGATGATATTGACTTCCTTTGTCGCCCTGATACTCTGCTTGCAGCAGGGACACACATACTTCCGTGTGCTGCTGCGCTTCGGCGGCTCTGTGCTGCCGCCTGTCTGCGTGCCGCCGTTCCCGGTCTTTCCTCCTGCGCTTGGTGGCGGTGTCCAGCCGCCGCCCCTGTTCATCTGGATTTCTGACCACCCCTGCGCTATGATGTAGTCTATCAGTGCTTCGCTCGGCTCCGTGATAGTCCATCCATACGTTGGGTGATGGGAGATCACCAGACCCCGCCGCTCCGCTTCCTCCTTAAAGCGCTTGTTGTGGTAGGTGTTGCCCCGGCTGCAATCCTGTACCCCGTGTGCCAGATTGTACAGGTGTACGGCTTCGTGTACGATGGTTGCAACCACTTCCTCGATTGGTCGTTGCAGCGTCTCCGCGCCTATGTTCAGCTCGTGCCGCTGCTCTCCCTTGCGTTTCCATACCTTGGAAACGGTCACATGTCCGTAGGCTCTGGGTGTGCTCTGGATGGTGATAATTGGCTCTTCCAGCTCCCCGCCGAACCAGTCGGCATTGACCGCCCGGAAAATCTTCTCAAGGTAGCCCGCTGTCCTGCTGGTCTTGATGGTGTCTTTCATGTGTGCGCCGTCCTTTCTCAAAATGTCCTGTGTGCGTAGCGTAGCTCGCTCGCGAGCTACGTTATCCCCAGAACGCATGAGAGAGGGCAGAGCGTCAAGACTGACCGTCCCCCGTGAGACGGTCACTTGCGGTAAAAAAATGTCGCTTGGCGGCAGCAGGAAAACCGCCGCCGGTCGCCCATGGCGGCTGTTTTTCTGCAACAGAGAGCGTCATTTTTTTACTGGTCTTGACGCTCTGAACTCCTCATGCTACTCCCCGCCGCAGCGGAGATGGCACTTGCAGCCGTACAGAAAATGTGGTAAAATAGGCAAAACGAAACGCCAAGGGTCTAAAACCCTCGGCGTTCGTTGCATATATAGGACTTTTGAATCTACACTTTCAAAAAAGGAGAGCCGCCATGAAAAAGTACCGCCGTCTCGATTGGTCTGACCGCCTCCGCATCGAAGCCCTGTATAACACCGGCAATAGCTGTGCCATGATCGCAAGGCATCTCGGCTTTGCTCCGTCCTCTATCTACCGTGAAGTAAAGCATGGCCTGTATGAACACATGGGCGCAGAAACCACGAAGCGCCCGTGGCGCTACTCCGCGCAGATCGCACAGGAGTATGCCAACTACCAGTCCACCGCAAAAGGCATGGATATAAAGCTCGGCACAAATCACGACTACGCAAGGGAGATAGCACAAAAGATCAAGCTGGGTATTTCCATAGACACCATCGTGAACGTCAAAAAGAGAAACGGCCAGTGGACTGTCAGCACCACCACCCTGTACCGCTACATAGACCGTGGCTATATCCCCGGCGTGACCAGCAAGCACTTACCGGAAAAGCCATACCGCAAGCAGCGCAGAAAAAGCACTGTCAAGGCTGTTCGTGCCCCTAAAGGTCTGCCTATAGACCGCCGCCCGGAGGACGTAGCCCATAGAAAGACGTTCGGTCATTGGGAGTTTGATAGCGTCATTGGCAAGGCCAAGGGGCAAAAGCAATCCGTACTCACACTGACCGAACGTAAAACAAGGTTTGAAATTATCCTCCGCGCACAGGCAAAAACCAGTGCCGCCACTGTTGCCGCCCTGCATAAAATCATCAGGCAGTTCCCGCATGGCACGTTCCAGACTATCACCGTGGATAACGGCTCTGAATTCCAAGACTGCCACGGCATGGAGCATGACCGGCACGGCAACAAGCGTCTCACGGTCTACTATGCCCACCCGTACAGCTCATGGGAGCGTGGCACCAACGAACGCAACAATCGCATCATTCGCCGCTACTTCCCCAAGGGCAAAAGTCTTGCGAAGGTCACACAGAAACAGTGTGATGCAGTAGCGGCGCGCATCAACGCCATGCCCCGCAAAGTCCTCGATTGGCACTCCGCGCAAGAACTCTTTGAACAAGAAATCGCTAATTTGCGGAATTCGCAGCAAGTTGATTTATAAGAAACTTTTCGCACTGGGCTTGACAATCTTCCCTATTATCTGCGGCCTGTATTCTGCCCCTTCTCCTGCTGCTTTTTCAGCTTCTCGCCCACCTTTTTCATGATCTTCATGCACAGCGCGGAACTGGCAGCCAGCAGCGCTGCACCGGCCAAAAATTCCTTCTTCTTCATAGCGGTATCCTCCCTTTGCACATCCGTCCTTGATTTACATTTATTGTCATTCTATCACACCGGCGGCGCTGTTGTAAAGCGTTTGTCGCCGCCACATCACCGAACCGTTCGGTTATTCGCCCGAATTCGTCAAATCATTCACATTTTCCCCTGCTTATTGCGGAAAATTCCTTGTGGATTTGACGGAGCAAAGCCCTGAATTTTTGGCGGGTTCACCAAAAATCAACGCACTGACGATTTCTGCCCTTCCTCTTTATTTACTTTACCGGGGAAATGTGCTTTAATAAGGCTGTACGTTCAGGCGCATTTGCGCCTCAACAAAATTTGAGGAGGAAAAGTACATGGTACAGTTTGCAAGTAGAATGGACCTGCTGAAGGGCTCCGAGATCCGCGAGCTGCTGAAGCTGACGGCGCAGCCCGACATACTCTCCTTTGCCGGCGGTATGCCCGCGCCCGAGCTGTTTCCCGTGGAGCAGATGATGGAGGCCTCCATCGCCGTCCTGAAGGAGCACGGCCGCGAGGCGCTGCAATATTCCACCACTGAGGGTTTCCCTCGCCTGCGCGAGCAGATCGCCGAGCGTATGCTGGCCAAGAACAATATCCACACCGACAAGGATCATATCCTCGTCACCTCCGGTTCTCAGCAGGGTCTGGACTTCTCTGCCCGCGTGTTCCTGAACCCCGGTGACGTCGTGCTGCTGGAGAGCCCCTCCTACCTGGGCGCCGTCAATGCGTTCAAGGCCTGCGAGCCCAAGTTCATCGAAGTTCCCACCGATGACGGCGGTATGATCATGGACGAGCTGGAGAAGATCCTGGCCACCACCGAGCGCGTGAAGATGATCTACGTTATTCCCGATTTCCAGAACCCCACCGGCCGCACCTGGGATCTGGATCGCCGTCATAAGT
>ERZ825137.1099-NODE-1099-length-35985-cov-3.958447_pt1 | contig 35985 bp, 29 predicted proteins | sample MGYA00519873_ERZ825137 | MGnify/ENA primary metagenome ERZ825137 (study PRJEB31778, sample SAMEA3449190) | human gut metagenome | biome: human gut; feature: human-associated habitat; material: faeces | place: United Kingdom | collected 2010/2012 ...
GACTTTGGCGCGGATCCGGCCTTCTGGCAGTTCAAGGGCCCGGACGCCACCCGCGGCGCTTCCGGCGCGGCGAAAATTGACGAAGCGGCGGTGGCGCCGCTGCCCGACGAATTGGCTTCCTGCAATGAACCTGCTTTCACGCCTTCGGGCCGGGCGGTACTGATCCGTATTACGCGGGAAGAGCTGGCCAAACGATTTTAAACGTTAAAACGAATTTTATGAGATTTAACAACGGGGCCTTCACGACCCCTCCGGTGGTCAAGAACCTGATTATCATAAACGCGCTGTTCTTTCTGGCTGAGGTGATCCTGCCCAACGGGCTCGGGGACCTGCTAATCGACAAACTGGGCCTCTATCCGTGGCAAAGCCCGAATTTCCGGCTCTACCAGCTCATTACGCACATGTTCCTGCACGGCGGCATCGCGCACCTGTTCATGAATATGTTCGCGTTGTGGATGTTCGGGCGCACGCTCGAATACGACATGGGCAGCAAGCGTTTCCTGATCTATTATATGATTACCGGTATCGGTGCGGGTTTGTTGCAGATGGGCGTGAGTTGGATCGAGATCAGCCGGCTGCAGGCTGCGGCGCATGAAATGGGTGCGATGACCCCCTATATGCAGAGTATGATCGCTGTCCGGGCCAACGTGGTGACCATCGGCGCATCGGGTGCGGTATTCGGTGTGCTGTTGGCTTTCGGCATGATGTATCCCAATGCGATGATTATGCTGCTGATCCCGCCCATCCCGATCAAAGCCAAGTATTTCGTAATCGGATACGGTCTGCTCGAGTTGTCGCTCGGTTTTACGGGTGCGCAAAGCGGAGTCGCGCATTTCGCGCATGTGGGCGGTATGATCTTCGGCTTTTTCCTGCTTTACTACTGGAAGAAGAGGGGCAAAATCTATTATTGATTGTTAATTGACGTTCATGGCTGCAAGGGAGCATAAGCGACGCCGCGGATGGATTTCGGGACTGGCAACGGCCTTCGACCTGCTGCTCTATGTACTGACGTTTGCAGTGGCTGTGGCTTTGATACTGGCTTATTGTGCCCCTTATGTCAATCCGAATACCGTCTATTGGTTCGCGTTTTTCGGCTTGGCCGCCCCTTTCATTTACATCGCCAATGCACTGTTGATGCTCTATTGGACGGTGCGGTGGCGCTCGATCGCATGGCTTTCGCTGGCGGTATTCGTGCTGGGACTCGGCAACGTGGGCAAATATTTCCGGCCGCAGTGGGGCAAAACCTACGAGCAGCCGCGTGAAGAGGGGACGATCCGTATCCTGAGCTACAATGTGGGCGGTTTCTGGGGCAACACGGTCGGCAAGCCCGAGAGCAAGATGCGTGCGATCGCCGAATATATCCGGGCCGAGGATCCCGACGTCGTTTGCATGCAGGAGTATGAGGTCAACTACATCAACCGGCGGGCCGTGCTGGACAGCCTGCTCGAACCGCTGAAGTACAAGGCGGTCTATTTTGCCCAGACGATCCGGGACAACGGGGGATGGGGGATAGCCGTTTACAGTAAGTATCCGATCGTGGGTAAGGATCACATGGTTTTTCCCGAATCGCAGAATTCCGCGATGTGGGTGGATATTGCAGTGCGTAAGGATACGATCCGTGTATTCAACAACCATTTGCAAACGACCCAAATCGACGAGAACGACCGGAAGTTCCTGCGCACGGAGCCGCTGTCCGATACGCTGCGCAACGACAAGGCGAAAGGGATCGCCCGCAAGCTCAAACGCAATTTTATGAAACGGGCGGAGCAGGCGGATTCGGTGGCGTTGCGCATTCACGACGGAACCCCGCGGGTGATCGTGTGCGGCGATTTCAACGATACGCCGATGTCTTACACCTACCGCCGTATGCGGGGGGATTTCGTCGATGCGTTCAAGCGCAAGGGACACGGTATGGTCTTTACCTACCGGCGGCTGATGGGCGTGCTGCGGATCGACTACCTGTTCCATTCGGACGATTTCGAAACGGTGAGCTACCGCAGCGAACAGCCCGAATGGAGCGACCACAACCCGGTGATCGTGGACGTGCGGCTCAAAAGGGATTGATCGTTCAGTATAACGTAATAACGTACAGGATCTATAAACAGTCAAAGACAATGGTACTCGACACCTTAACCAACCTGCCTTCCTACAATGCGCTGAACAGCCATTTTGCGAAGGTATGCGCCTATTTAAAGGAGGCGCATCTTTCCGGTCTGCCCGAAGGCCGGTATCCGATCGACGGTGACAACGCTTACCTGATGATCAGTGAACGGGATCTCAAAAAACCGGCGGATGCGGCGCTGGAGGTACACGACCGCTATATCGATATACAGATCGTGCTTTCGGGCCGTGAGGGTTTCGGTTGGAAGGACCGTTCGCGTTGCGCGGCTCCGCGCGGGGCGATGAACACCGAAAAGGACGTTATGTTTTACGATGACGAGCCTTCGACCTATTTTACCCTCGGCGAGGGCGAAATCGGGATCTTTTTCCCGCAGGATGCGCATGCGCCGTTGGTGGGCGACGGCCGCGTGAAAAAGGCGGTGGTCAAGGTGAAAGTGGAGTAACCGGCCGGAACCGGGAGGGAAAACCGGGGTCGTTCGCAGAATCGGTCGGAATCGGGTTATTGGCTCGGCTTAAGTTTTTAAAGACATATAAACACATAAAATCATGGTAAACAGAATTATTCTTAACGAAACATCCTATTTCGGCCCGGGATCGCGTAAAGTGATCGCCGAGGAGGTGGTCAAGCGCGGCTACAAAAAGGCTCTGGTGATTACCGATAAGGATCTGGTAAAATTCGGCGTTGCCGCACAGGTGACCGATGTGCTGAAGGCTGCCGGCATTCCTTACGAGGTGTTCGATAACGTGAAACAGAACCCGACCGTGAGAAATGTGAAGGCCGGTATCGACGCGTTCAAGGCTGCCGGGGCGGACTTTATCGTTGCGATCGGCGGCGGTTCGTCTATCGATACGTCGAAAGCGGTGGGTATTATCGTCAACAATCCGGAGTTTTCGGATGTGGTTTCGCTTGAGGGCGTGGCTCCGACCAAGAAAAAATCGGTTCCCGTGATTGCCCTGCCAACCACGGCCGGTACGGCTGCCGAGGTAACGATCAATTACGTGATTACCGACGAGGAGAATGTGAAGAAGATGGTTTGCGTCGATCCGAACGACATCCCGACGCTGGCCGTAATCGATCCCGAGCTGATGCTCAGCATGCCCCGCGGGCTGACCGCCGCTACCGGTATGGACGCACTGACGCATGCTATCGAAGGACTGATTACCCTCGGTGCCTGGGAGATGAGCGATATGTTCGAACTCAAGGCGATCGAAATGATTGCGAAGTGGCTGCCCAAGGCCGTTGAGACCCCGTCGGATATCGAGGCGCGCGATGCGATGGCTACGGCGCAGTATATCGCCGGCATGGCCTTCTCGAACGTGGGTCTCGGCCTCGTGCACGGCATGGCCCACCCGCTGGGTGCGTTTTACGATATTCCGCACGGCGTGGCCAATGCGCTGTTGCTGCCCTATGTGATGGAATTCAACATGCCTGCCGCAAAGGCCAAGTACCGCAAGATCGCCGGGGCGATGGGTGTCGATACTTCGAAGATGAGTGAAGATCAGGCTGCGCAGGCTGCTGTGGATGCCGTGAAAGCTCTCTCGGTCCGCATCAACATTCCGCAGAAACTCAGTGAACTGGGAGTGAAAGAGAGCGATTTGGGCAAATTGGCTCAGTCGGCCTTTAACGATGTCTGCACCCCGGGCAATCCGCGCAAGGTGACTCTCGGGGAGATTGAAGCGCTGTATAAAAAAGCGTTATAAGGAGGCAGTCGTTTGGGTGACAGGCAGTCGCCCATACCCCGTCCCGGATTGTTGCGGTTGATCCGCGGCATTGCCGGAGGGGAGGTTCTGAAGATAATGGAGGTGTACTCTGGCAAAGTGCACCTCTGTTTTATTTTCCGCAGGATGCGGACAGGTGTCACCCGTATGGGGTCGGATGTCCGGCATGGAATCCGGAGTCGGAACTGCCGGCCGGTATTTGCACGGCTTTTGCCGGCATGATGACACGAAAGGACACGAGTGTAAACAGATAATCAAAAAAGATGGAAAAATTCGATTTTTACATTCCGACACGGGTGCTTTTCGGCCCCGGCAAACTGGATGAACTGGCTGCGGCGAAACTGCCTGGCCAGAAAGCTTTGATCGTCACGACAGCGGGGAAATCCGTCAAAAAATACGGCTACCTGGACCGGGTGGTGGAGCTGTTGAAAAAAAATCACGGTACGCAGAGCGTCGTGTTTGACAAGGTGCTGCCCAATCCGCTGTTGAGCCATGTGCGCGAGGCGGCTGCGCTGTGCCGCGCCGAGGGGTGCGACTTCGTGGTCGGCTTGGGCGGCGGCAGCCCGATCGATTCGGCTAAAGCCATCGCATTGGCTGCGGCCAACGAAGGTGATTACTGGGATTATGTCGAAGGAGGCAAAAAACCGGCGGGGGCGCTGCCTGTCGTCGCGATTACGACGACGGCGGGTACCGGAACCGAAGCTGACCCGTGGACGGTCATTACCCATGACGAAACCCGCCATAAAGTGGGTTTCGGCTGCGACGAACTCTTTCCAGTGCTGTCGGTCGTCGATCCCGAGCTGATGCTGTCGGTACCGCCGCAACTGACGGCATTCCAAGGATTCGATGCCTTCTTCCATGCTTCGGAAGGATATCTCGCCAGCGTGGCCACACCGGTGAGCGACGCCCTTGCGCTCCAGAGCATGCGTCTGCTCTCCATTTACCTGCCGCGTGCCGTTGCCGACGGTTCCGACCTGGAGGCGCGTACGAACGTGGCATTGGCCAATACGCTTTCGGGAATGGTCGAGTCGACCTCGTGCTGTATCTCCGAGCATTCGCTCGAACACGCGATGAGCGGCCTCTATCCTGACCTGCCGCACGGAGCCGGGTTGATTATGATCTCGTTGGCTTACTACCGCCATTTCGCACCGCTGGCTCCGGCCCGTTTTATCGAAATGGCACGCAATATCGGCGCCGACCTGAGCTGTATGCGCGAAGAGGACAAACCTTATGTGTTCGTCGAATCGCTCAGGGAGTTGCAGCGTGCGTGCGGGGTGGATAACCTCAAGATGTCGGATTACGGCATTCGCCGCGAAGATTTTCCGCGTCTGGTCCAATTGGCGCGCAATGCGATGGGAGGCCTGTTCGGGCTCGATCCCGCACCGCTCACCGATGCCGATATTATCCGGATTTTCGAGGAGTCTTATAAATAACTTTTAAATAAATTTAACGGGAGATGATCTCCTGTAGTCGGATGCCGCTTCCATCCGGGAAGCGGCATTTTTATTGCGAAAATAGATATCTTTGCCTAACTTAGAGCGCATGGAATCTATGGATACTTCATCGATGCCTGAAATGACCGTTTCGGGTCCCGCCAGCGGCGGGAACAGGCCGGAGAGCCTGAGTGGGGGGGCTTATCCGGATCAGGAAAAAGGAAAATCCCGAAAGCCCTGGTGGAGGCGTCTGATCAAGGTGCTGCTGATTGTCGCCGTCTCGCTGGCCGGACTGTTCGTCCTGCTGGGTGGGGTGGTCTGGCTGGTTTTGACGCCGCCGCGCCTGACGCCTTTGGTGAACCGTGTCGCGACCAAATACCTCAATGCAGAGGTGCATTTCGATACTGTCCGGCTGTCGCTGTTCGAGAATTTTCCGCACGTCAGCCTGGAGTTGAAAAACGGCGAGGTGATCTCCGGCGTTTTTGCCGGGATTCCCGACTCGTTGCGCGGATACGTGCCGCAGCGGGCCGACAGCCTGTTGCGGTTCAAAGAGTTTGCGGTGACGCTGAACTTGCCGCGCCTGCTCGCCGCGCAGATCGCCGTCCGCCAGTTGAAGCTGGTCGATCCCGATATTTACGCTTTTGTGTCTCCGGCGGGCAATGCCAACTGGAATATTTATACGTCTGCTGATACGACCGCCGATACGACGGCGACCGATCTTTCTGCGATTTTCGGTATCCGGGTGCGCGAATTGCTGCTCGAAGGCGGGCGCATACGGTACGAAAGCCGTCCCGACCGGGTGGAGGCGGCGCTCGATTCACTGCATTTGCGGCTACGGGGGCACCGCAGCCAACGTTATGAAATCGATTTCGGAGGCAAAGCTTCGATGCAGCAGGAGGCCGTTCGTTACGCCCGCTCCCTGCCGCTGTCGCTTTCCGGGGGCTTTGCATTCGATACGAAAAATCCGGGCGGAATTGCGCTTGATCAGCTGGCTTTCAAGGTGGACGATATCCCGGCAGTGTTCGACGGCAACGTGACGGTGGCGGCCGACAGTATCGTGTCGGATATGACCTGCCGGGTCAATCCGTTGCGATTCAAACAGGCGTTCGGCCTGATTCCGGTCGAGTTGATGCCTGCCGTACAGCGTGTCGAAACCGACCTGACGGCTGACCTGGAGACGAAGATAACGGGAACGTACCGTTTCAACGGCAGTGTACTGCCGAGTGTCCGGCTCGATTGCAAAGTGGACGGCGGTTACCTCGGTTATCGGGGGAGTCGGGCGCGGATCGATAATCTGTTGCTCGATGCGTCGCTGTTTTACCATCCGTCCCGTTCCGATTCCACAGGTGTGATCCTGCGCAAGCTTTCGGTCGATGGAATCGGAATGAAATTCCGGGCGGACGGTACGGCGTGGGATGTGCTGCGGGACGCCCGGGTCAAGGGCAACATGCACGGCTCGATCAATCTCGGTACGCTTACCGAACTGTTTCCTTCCAAGCAGAAAGGGATTGTGGCGCACGGTATCGTCGGCATCGACGCCGATCTGGCGTGCCGTCTCAGTGAACTCACGCCGCGCAGGATCGGGCAGACCCGTGTCCATGCGGTGGTTACGCTCAATGATATGCTGGTCGATATGCCGCAGGATACGCTTCGGCTCGTTGCAAACGGAACCCGGATCAGTCTTGGGGCGAATCCGAACCTTCCGGAACAGGATACATTGATCGCAGCCGGTACGCAGGTGGTCTATCTTGAGGTACAGGCCGACACGATGCACGTCAACCTGAAAGACCAGATGGCCGTCGCTGTCTCCGGGGCTGAACTTAAAATGCGCAACGCAGCTTCGGTATTCAGCGGCGATACGACCGTTGTGCATCCGTTTACGGGTTCGGTACGCACGCGTTATGTGGAGGTTAATGGCCTTGATTCGACCTGGGTGAAGGCTGGCAATGCATCCATTGCGTTCAGCATCCTGCCTTCGGCGTCCGATCCCCAGGTGCCGATGATCCGCACGCGGATCGAATCCAGAGGCCTTGCTGCCCGCAGTCTGGAGAATATCTACGTACTGCGCGGCGCAGATGTGAATCTCGAGGCGATATTGTTCAATACGCGTCGCCGGATGGCGCAGCAGCGCGACCGTATGCTCGATTCGTTGCAGCGGGTTTATCCTGCGGTACCGCGCGATTCGCTGATGGCCCACAATCGTGCGCTGCGCAGGCAGGCGCGTGGTGCATCCCGCCGTGTCCAGGACGATTTTGCAGGCGAAGATATCGATATGCGGGTTGACCGGTCGATCGGTGAACTGCTGCGCCGCTGGAATGCGAAGGGAAGCATTACCGCTGCCGGAGGCAGGGTGATTACCCCGTATTTCCCGTTGACCAATACACTGGGGAATGTGGATGTCAGCTTTACGACCGACCGGATCGATTTGCGCGGAACCACCATCCACAGCGGGGTGTCGGAACTGAACCTGACCGGCAAGGTGTCCAATTTGCGCCGGGCATTGCTGGGACGCGGCAAGCTTGTCGTGGATATGAACATCGAGTCCGATACGCTGGATGTCAACGAACTGGTCAAGGCGGCCAATGCCGGGGCGGCTTATGCCTCTTCGAGCGAAGGGTACAAAGATTCCCTGCGGCAAGCCACTTCCCAGGAACATCTGCAGCAGATGATCGAGCAGAAAACCGAGGCCGATACCGCATCGCAGAGTCCGCTGATCGTCATCCCCGCCAACGTCGAGATGGATGTCGACTTGGATGTCCGTTACGGAGTGTATGCGGACCTGATTCTTAACAGGCTTTCGGGCTGTCTGGTCGTGCGCGACCGTTGCTTGCAGCTGAACGACCTGACGGCAGTGACGGATGCGGGCGAACTGACGCTTACGGCCCTCTATGCGACCCGGAGCCGTACCGATATCACCACCGGCTTTGACCTTGAGATGAAAAAAATACAGGTCGACCGGCTGATTAAACTGTTACCTTCGGTCGATACGATGTTGCCGATGCTGCGTTCGTTCGAAGGAGTGGTCGATTGCCAGCTGGCTGCCGCCGCTGCGCTCGACTCGTCGATGAACTTCCTGATGCCGACGGTCAATGCGGCGTGCCGCATTCACGGTGAGAACATGGTGCTGCTGGACGGCGAGACGTTTACCGAGATCTCGAAGATGCTCCATTTCAAAAACAAGAAACGGAATATGATCGACAAGATTTCGGTCGAGATGATCGTGCGTGACAACCAGATTGAAATTTTCCCGTTCGTGATCGAGATGGATCGTTACCGCGCGGCCGTCAGCGGCGTGCAGAAGCTCGATATGAGTTTCGACTACCATATTTCGGTGCTCAAATCACCGATCCCGTTCCGGCTCGGGATCGATATTTACGGCAATCCGGATAAATTTAAATTCCGCATCTGCCGGGCACGTTACAAGAGCGTCGACGTGCCGACCTATGTCGAACTGATCGATTCCACCCGATTGAATCTGCGGCGGCGCATAACCGATATTTTCCATCGGGGCGTCGAGGCGGCTACCCTCAGCGAACTGAGTGTCGCGTCGGCGGTACATGTGCCTTCGGAGGCGACCCTCAAGAGCGAGGAACTGACCGCTGCCGATACGCTTTTGTTGCGCCAGCAGGGGATATTGCCCGATACAACGGTTCAGAAAGCCGACTCACTTTTAATGCCTGCTGCCGGAGAACCGCTGGATGGCGGGTCACGGGAAACGGTCGTGCCGGACCGGAAAGGCAAGTCATCCCGGCGAAAGCAACGGAAACAGTCATCGGAGGCGGTACTCCCCGAGGAGCGAACGGCGACGCGGTAGGGCATTTGTCGTAGCCGAGGACACCCCGGAAACAATATTTTACCTGTGGAATGATAAATGCAGAGATAATTATTAATTTTGCCCGGAATTTTCGGATATTTCCGGAGAAAATCGATACATTACGATTGCTGTCGAATTTTTAGAAAATTGTTTTATGAAGAAATTCCTGATTATCCTTTTTGTACTGGTAGGTGTTTCGTCGATCCGCGCCCATGCACAGGATTATAACTGGGCGATCGGTGTCCGTGGCGGCGTAACGGCCACGGGCCTGAGCGTGAAATATAATTTCGATCCGGCCAATTCGATCGAGGCCCTTGTCGATTTCGTGCAAGGGGTGAATGTGTATGCCCTTTATGAACGTAATATACCGGTGATTACGAGCGGTTTCCATTTCTATTACGGCGGCGGTGTGAACCTCGGCGGCTGGGAGAAACACGGCGACACGAAATTCACGGCCGGTATCAACGGCATCGTAGGATTGGAATACAAAATCGCGTCGATTCCGCTCGCTTTTTCCGTCGATTACAAACCTTGCCTGAATTTTGCAGGGCATACAGGATTCCATGCCGCTGATTTCGGCTTGGGTATCAAAGTGGCTTTTTAAAAGTTTCCCTAACCGTATAGCATGATGAAAAAGTTTGCTTTTCTGTTGTTGTTTTTGCTTCCGCTGGTTTCCTGCGTGAACCGGCAGGGCGCCGACCAGGTCGAGAGTATCAAGGACTCGCTCACACGCGTGGTGGCCGCGAAGGATTCGATGATCAACGAAGTCTTCGCATCGATGAATGCCGTGGCCGAAAACCTCAATGCGATCAAGGTGCGTGAGAAGATCATCAACAAGAATATCGACAACGGAGAGATCCGTAACCAGACTCCTACGCAGATCAACGAGGATGTCGAAGCGATCAACCAACTGCTGTTGCAGAACCGCGAGACGATCGCCCGGTTGCAGCAGTCGGCCAATCAACTCAAGAAAGCGAATATCAATATCGCGAACATGGAGAAGTTGATCGCACAGCTCCGGCAGCAGGTGGAGACCAAGGATCAGGAGATCGTCATGCTGAAAAACAACCTCGAACAGATGCATGTGCAGGTCGCTGAACTGCACGAACAGGTTTCGGGGCTCAATACACAGGTGACCGGCCTTTCTGAGGCGAAGGCCTCGCTCGAAGGCGAGGTCAAGGGGCAGACCGATATTCTCAACACCGCTTACTACATCGTCGGTTCGGAGAAAGAATTGCTCGCCAAGGAGATTGTCTACAAAAGCGGTTTTATCGGCCGGACGCTGAAGATCAACGAGAGCCGGAGCCTCGACAGCTTTACGAAAGTCGATATCCGTCATTTCGACAGCGTAGTGATCGGGCAGAAGAAAGTGACGCTCGTAAGCTCGCATCCGGCCGGATCGTATGAGTTCGTACAGGATGAGAAGGGTGTTTATGAATCGTTGATTATCAAGGATAAACGGAAATTTTGGGAATACTCCAAAGTTCTGGTTATCAGTTATAAGTAATAAAAATAGGGGTTGCGATCGATTTTCCGGCGGTTTCGCTTTGTAAAAGCGGAAAGGTTTGCTAACTTTGCGACCGCAACAGCATATTAATTGTAAAACAAACAACCATGAAAAAGGGGATTCATCCTGAGAACTATCGTTTAGTGGCATTCAAGGATATGTCGAATGATCATGTGTTTTTGTGCAGGTCCGCCATCCAGACAAAGGAGACCATCGAAATAGATGGCGAAACCTATCCCGTGTATAAGATGGAAATTTCCAACACCTCTCACCCGTTTTACACCGGTAAGATGAAGTTGGTTGACACCGCAGGACGCGTTGATAAGTTTATGAGCCGCTACGCAAAGCACTACGATAAGAAAGTTGCCAAATAAACAGGACTTTCACTCTCAAAAATTACAGGGCCGCATCTTATGATGCGGCCCTGCTTGTTTATACCAGAAGAAAATGGGAAGAGGGAAAGTTTTGAAACCGGGCCACGGGCCGGCTTTCAGTATTGCGGATTATAACATCTGCAAGGGGAAGCGTGCCGGAGAAATACAAAAAGGAGCGGATCGTCCGCCCCTTCTGCCTTGTGTCTGATATCCGGTGAATGGATGTTGTTCCGGCGACGACTATTTTGACTTATTCCAGATGTAGTGCTTCTGCGATTCGTTTCGGGATATCGGTGTTGTCCATGAAACCGCTGAACCGTGCCGCACCCGCGCCGTAAGCGTAGACAGGGATCAGGCACGCCGTATGTCCTTTGGTCGAAAATTGGACGGTGGCCCGGTTTTTATCGCCCGGTTGGAGCTTACCCATGTCGAATTTGTTTTCATCCGAAGGCAGCGTCATACCGCCCGTTTCGTGGTCGCCGGTGATGATCACCAGCGTACCCGGTGTGCGGTCGGCAAAATCCAGTGCGATCTTGACTGCGGCATCAAAATCCCGTATTTCGGAAAGTACGGTTTCCGCATTGTTGTCGTGGCCGCCGTTGTCGATGTGCGATCCCTCGATCATGACGAAGAACCCTTTGTCGCCGTTGGCAGATAACAACCGTAACGCCTGGTCGGTTGCCCGGGGCAGCATATCGCCGCGTCCTTGTGAGACGAGCGGCAGCGATTTGTCTGCGAGCAGGATCCCGACGGGGCTTTTGTCGAGTGCGGCGAGAGTGTCGAGCGAGTAGGCGACCGTGTAGCCCTTTTCGCGTAACTCGTCCGAAATGTTGCGGCCGTCGGAACGCTTTTCAAAATGATCCCGGCCGCCGCCGATAAACAGGTCGATATTCGTACGGAGAAAATCAGCCGCCAGGTCGTCTTCGTTTTTCCTGCTTTCGTTGTGTCCGATAAATGCGACGGGCGTCGCATCGGTAATGGCATGCGTATCGACCAGTCCGGTCGCCAGGCCTGCCGCTGCGGCCCGCTCGAGGACAGACCGGAGCGGTTGTTTGTCGGGAGTCATGCTGATCATACCGTTATTGGTTTTTGTGCCGGTGGCCAGGGCGGTGGCTGCCGCTGCGGAATCGGTCACTTCGCTCGAAGCGGAGAAAGTCGATTGCAGGCCGATGCTTTGGGCGCGAGCGAGCGATAGCGGTGCCCCGCCGCGAAGCATGTAGGAGGTTACCTGTGCAAGGCCCATACCGTCGCCGATCATCAGGATGACATTGCGGACCGGTTCGGCGGCCTGAACAGTTTTGCTGGTCTTTGGTTTACGGTCCCGGGCCTGAAGGTGTGCGGTCGCTCCCGGCAGAATCACGGCGGCGATCAGCAGGCTGTAAAGAATCCTTTTCATTGTAGATGTCCGAAGCTTTTGGTTTGAGATTGTCAAAAATAGTACTTTTTACCGGAAGAGGTGTTCTCTAAAGGTTAAGAGTTGGTAATTTTAATGTGATTTTATACCTTAGCTCTGATTTTGGAAGGGGTCTGCGCCGAAATGTCGTTTCGGACGAAATTCAGCCGTTGATGTACTCGGGAAAGAGGCTGATACGGCATTGGGACTGGACGCGGATCGTTGCCGGAAACTGTTGACAGGGAACGAATCAGGAGAAATCGGATGTTACAGGCATACGAGTGGTTTTTATGGGGCATGGCGGCATTGGCTGTCGTGGTGTTTGTCGCGCTTTATCATGTGAAGGCCGGTTACGGGCTGCTGAGGGACGGACGCTGGGGCCCGAAGATCGGGAACCGATTGGGGTGGTTCCTGATGGAGTCGCCGGTTTTCATTGCGATGTGCCTGTTCTGGTTTTGCTCGTCGCGCCGTTTTGAAGCGACTCCGTTGGTCTTTTTCGGCCTGTTCCAACTCCATTATCTCAACCGTGCGTTTATTTATCCGTTGCTGTTGAAAGGGCAAAGCAAGATGCCGCTCGGCATTATTGTGATGGGGGTGGTGTTCAACCTGCTGAATGCCTGTATGCAGGGGTGCTGGATTTTCTATCTGGCGCCCGAAGGGATGTATACGTCCCAGTGGCTGCTCTCACCGCAGTTTATTGCCGGTGCCTCGTTGTTTTTTCTCGGGATGGGTATCAATATCCATTCCGACCGGATTATCCGACATTTGCGTCAGCCTGGCGATACGGGCCATTACCTGCCGCGGGGCGGGATGTTCCGTTACGTGTCGTCGGCCAATTATTTCGGGGAAATCATCGAGTGGACCGGTTTTGCCGTGCTGACCTGGTCTGCCGCCGGTGCGGTGTTCGCACTGTGGACCTTCGCGAATCTGGTACCCCGTGCCGATGCCATTTACCATCGTTATGGAGAGATGTTCGGCGATGAGTTCCGCCGTGCGCGGTTAAAACGGGTCATTCCGTTCATCTATTGAGAATGGGTTTGTCATTGAAACCGGCCGATGGATTGACCGCCTGTTCGAATGGATAAGATGTTTGTTACAGATTAGACAGTAAGCAAAAATAGGATTGCTGACCCGAATATGAAAGAATCCCAACTATTTACTCCCGTGAAGATCGGACCGTTGACATTGCGCAACCGGACCATCCGGGCCGCTGCGTTCGAGGGCATGTGTTCCGGCAACGCTCCTACCGATCTGTTGTACGATTATCACCGAAGCGTGGCGCGCGGCGGTATCGGCATGACTACGCTCGCGTATGCATCCGTGACGCGCGACGGGCTTTCGTTTCCGCACCAGCTGTGGCTACGCCCGGAGGTGGTGCCGGGGCTCAGGCGCATTACCGATGCGATACATAGCGAAGGGGCAGCCGCATCGATCCAGATCGGTCATTGCGGTAACATGTCGCACCGCGCTATCTGCGGCTGCAGACCGGTTTCAGCCTCTTCGGGGGTCAATATTTACTCGCCGACGCTGGTACGCGGACTGCGCCGCGATGAAATCACCGAAAAGGCCAAAGCCTTCGGCGACGCGGTGCGGCTGGCGCGCGAAGCCGGTTTCGATGCTGTCGAGGTGCATGCCGGGCATGGCTACCTGATCAGTCAGTTTCTCTCGCCGTATACGAACCGGCGCAGGGATGAGTACGGCGGTTCGCTCGGGAACCGGATGCGGTTCATGCGTATGTGTATGGACGAGGTGATGCGTGCGGCCGGGGATGATATGGCCGTAGTGGTGAAAACCAATATGCGTGACGGGTTTCGCGGTGGAATGGAGATCGGGGAGTGCCTCGAAGTTGCCCGCGAACTGGAGCGCTGCGGCGCGCATGCGTTGGTGTTGAGCGGCGGATTTGTGAGCCGCGCGCCGATGTATGTGATGCGCGGCAGTATGCCGATCCGTACGTTGACGCATTATATGACGCAGTGGTGGCTTAAACTGGGGGTGGGAATGTTCGGCAGGATGATGATTCCGTCGGTACCGTTTCGCGAGGCTTATTTCCTGGACGATGCGCGTCATTTCCGCGAGGCGGTGAAGCTGCCGTTGGTGTATGTCGGAGGTTTGGTGTCGCGGACAAAGATAGACGAAGTGCTCGATGCCGGATTCGATTGCGTGGCGATGGCCCGGGCGCTGATTAACGAACCCGATTTTGTCAACCGGATGAAAAACGAAGGAGAGGAACGCTGCGCTTGTACGCATGCTAATTATTGCATCGCACGGATGTATTCGATCGAAATGGCTTGCCATAAGCATTTGCACGACTTGCCCTGTCCGGTACGCCGGGAGGTGGAGCGGCTCGACCGCGAGGCGTGGCAATGACCACTGGCCGGAGAAGGTCGGCGGAAGTCGAAAGGACGAAATGCCGGGTGTGATCCGAAAAGACGGATTTAGTGTTGAGAGAAGATGTATAAGCGGATGAACGAACAACTGCAAAAGGAAGGGGCAATGGCGTTGGTTACCGGAGCCAGTTCCGGTATCGGGCTGGCCTATGCCCGTGAGTTGGCCCGTCGCGGTTACGACTTGTTGTTGGTCAGCAACGAACAGGAGCGGATCGGGACGGTGGCCGAAGAGTTGGCTGCGGCTTTCGGCGTGAAAACGATCCCGTTGTGTATGGATCTGGCCCGCTCCGAAGCGGCCCGGGAACTGTACGATTATTGCGAAAGGGAGAAGCTGCAGATTGGGATACTTGTGAACAATGCCGGTATTTTCTTTTTCGACGACCTGACCGAGGTGGCTCCCGAACGGATCGAGACGATGCTTCTGCTGCACATCCGGACCGTGACGCTGCTGTGCCGCTATTTCGGCGCGGCGATGAAACGCCGCCGTGCGGGGTATATCCTGAATATGTCATCGTTGTCGGCCTGGACCCCGGCGCCCGGAATCTCGGTCTATGCGGCCAGCAAAAGTTATATCCGGAAGTTTTCGCAGATGCTGCGCTACGAACTGCATCAATACGGGGTCGGCGTGACGACCGTATGTCCCGGTGCGATAGCGACGGGATTGTACAACCTTAGCGATTATTACCAACGGCTTGCCCTGCGGCTCGGAGTGATGATGAAACCCGAACGGCTTGCCCGTAAGGGATTGCGGGCTATGTTCGCACGGCGTGACTATATCCTTCCGGGAGCGGTGAACCGTTTTTTTGTACTGGCGTTGTACCTGCTGCCTGTACAACTCATTTACTACATTAAGGAACATACCAAACTTTACCGCTATGGCCGTTGACGTGGTACCGGACGGCAAACAGGGGAGTACACCGGAGAATCTGGTAGGGAGTGATGCTGCGGTGTGTAACAGGATAGGTTCCGGGAGCATGTCCTGCGGGCGGGACGAACCGCAGGATTCCGCAGCGAAAGGTTGGGTCGTGGTAACGGGGGCATCGGGCGGGATCGGCGCCGTACTGACCGAGCAGTTGGCGAAGGAGGGGTATCCGGTCGTGATGGCTTGCAGGAACCTGGAGAAGGCCCGACCTGTGCAACAGGCGGTGATGGCGCGCAGCGGCAACCGCCGCGTGGTCCTTTACCTGTTGGATCTGGCCTCGCTGGACTCTGTACGTCGTTTTACCGGGCGGTTGCGTTCGGAGAAGATGCAGGTCGCGGTACTGCTGAATAATGCCGGGGTGATGAACGGGGGCTTCCGGCTGACGGAAGACGGGCTGGAAGAAGATCTTGCGGTCAATTATGTGGGTGCAGCTGCGTTGGCGTTCGGCTTGTTGCCGTTGATGGACGAGGGGAGCCGGATTGTCAATACGGTGTCGTGTACATACCGTATCGGCCGGGTCGGTAAGGAATTGTTGCAGCCCGATCCGCACCGCTTTCGGCGTTTTTCCTCCTATGGAAGTTCCAAACTGGCGTTGTTGTTGTTTACGCTGGAACTGGCTTCGCGCATGGCCCGACGGGGAATACGGGTTAATGCGTCCGATCCGGGCGTGGTTGATACCGGCATGCTGACAATGGGCCGCTGGTTCGATCCGTTGGCCGATAAACTGTTCCGTCCGTTGGTCAAAACCCCGCGGCAGGGAGCGGCAACGGCATTGTTGTTGGCTTCGTCGCCTTTGACGGCGCAAGTTACCGGTGAACTGTGGCGTGGGGAACAGGGCCGCAGGATTCCCCGTGCGGTGTACGGACATCCCCTGCGCGGATGGCTGTGGAACGAAACTGTGCGGTTGCTCGCAGCACATGGCATCGTTTCCGGTGATCCGATTCCGGTCGATGGGAAAGCGTACGGTTGCGGGAAAGCGGAAAAATGAAGGAAACCCAGTGATTCCAAGATATCAATTCAATAATGTGTGATTATGAAACGAAGTTTAATTTTTGCCGCTGCATTGCTATTCGGCGTCGGAGCTTATGCGAAGGGGCCGAATAACATCGAAGGCAAAACAGTGCCGCATGTGAAGATCCGCGACTTGCAGAACCAGCCGATCGACCTGCCGTATTTGGGTAAGGCTCCGCTGCTGCTTTTTTACGTCGATCCCGACCATGCGGGCCAGAACAGCGATTTTATCGCATACCTCGAGGAGCACCAAATCGGGGGAGACAAAATCCAGGCTTACGGAATCGTTAACCTGAAAGATGCTCCCTTATTGCCTAACGGAGTGGTTCGCAGTATGATGCGCTCGAAACAGAAAAAAACCGGTGCCGCGATGTACACCGATGTCGATTGTTCGCTGCGCGATGCATGGGGTATGGGCGATGTCAACAACCTGTTTGTCATTATTTTCGTGAACAAGGACCGCAAGGTGGAGTTTTTCCGTTACGGCGACTTTACCGAAAAAGACAAAGCGGACTTTTGGAAGGTCGTCAACAAATACAAATAATGTAGGCATAATCCGGCAAAGGCCGGTAAAAGGCAGTGGCCGTTCCCGGAAAATCAACCGATTTTTCCGGGAACGGCCTGTTTTGTTCCGGTACCTTCGGATATTTTGTCTCCGGGGCAGCTTATTCTAATAATATTTTAATCTTTACTGAGATGATTATAATCGGTTCTATGGCGACGTAATAGCAGTCACGGTCTATTTTTGCCGAAAAGAATTCGCATGGGCAAGAAAGTATCGTTCCGTCTTTACCTATTATTGAGTCCCGTTTTGTTGAACCCTGTCGTCCTGTTGGCCGGAAATCTCCCCGGTAAGTTGGTGGTTTCGCAGGCGGAAGCGGAGCGGCTTTTCCTGCAAAATAACTTGTTGCTGATAGCGGAACACTACAATGTGGACAAAGCCGAGGCTGAGATTGTACAGGCACGCCTGTTGGAGAATCCGGTGCTCTCCCTTGAACAGAATATCTACAACCGGCTCAATAAAAAATATTTCGATGTCGGGGCACAGGGCGAAGCGATCGTTTCGATCGAACAGGTGATCAACCTGGCCGGCCAGCGGGGTAAGGCGGTAAAGGTCGCCGGCCTGAATAAAGAGGTCGTTTCGCGGCAGTTCGAAGATGTCGTTCGCACCCTTGCCGGCGAGTTGAGGCAACGGTTTATCTCTGTTTTTTTTCTGCAAAAATCGTTGGGCGTATACGACAGGGAAGTCGCCTCGTTGGAACACCTGTTGACTGTAATGGCCGGCCAACAGGCCCGGGGGAATATCTCGTTGATGGAGAGGACCCGGCTCGAGGCTTTTCTGTTGAACCTGCGCAGCGAGCGGATGCAGTTACAGAACGATTTGGCTGATGGCCTCGGCGAATTGTGCCTGTTGATGGGGGTGCCGTCCGGAACGAATATCGAAACGGAACTTCCGAACGAAACGTTGGACAGGATCGCTTCTCAGCCGGTGATGCTGGATCGGCTGGAATCTTCTTTGAACCAGCGTCCGGACCTGAAAGCCTCCGAGTCGCAGGTGTTGCGCTCCGAGGCTAATTTGAAATTGCAGAGGTCACTGGCGGCTCCTTCGTTTTCACTGGGCGGCACATTCGACCGCCAGGGCAATTTTATCGATAACTATTTCGGACTGACGGCATCCGTTTCCATTCCGATCTTCAACCGGAATCAGGGAAATATCCGTTCGGCGCGATTCGATATCCGGCAGAGCAACACGCAGAAAGAATTTCTCCGCAATCAGGCGCAAACGGAATTACAAGCCGCTTATATCCGTTTCCAGAATAGTTTGCGCCTCTATCGGGAAACCCCAGGAGGGCTGGAGGAGGATTTCGACCGGCTGATTGTCGAGGTGGAGAAGAATTTTACCAATCGCAACATCAGTGTGCTCGAGTTTGTCGATTACTATGAAAGTTATAAGGAGAGCGCCCTTCGGCTCTATGATCTCAAACGTGTGGTGCTTGCTGCGGCCGATGAACTCCGGACGGTGGCTGGAACTGCGATATGGACAGACTAACGCTGAAAAAATGAAGAATAAGAATAAATATTCCGTTTTGATCGTTGCAATCCTGTCGTTGACAGGATGCTGGACCCGTCAGGGGGAAACCGTCAGCGGAACGGTACCGCTTACGCTTACGGACAGCTTGAGGAAGCTAGTAACCGTGGATACGGTACAGATTAGGGAACGAACCAGCGAGCTCTTGCTCAATGGAAAGGTGGCATTCGACCAGGATCGGATTGCGCCTGTTCCGGTGCCTTTTGCCGGTGTTGTCGAAGAGGTCGTCCCTGAACTGGGCGATTATGTTCGCAAGGGAGAAACGCTTGCTGTGATCCGAAGCGGCGAGGCGGCGGAGGCTGAAAAACAGTACGTGGATGCCGTACAGGGATTGGCCGTTGCCGAACGCAACCAGCGTACAGTCGAAGAGATGTATGCTTCGGGACTGGCTTCGGAGAAGGATCGGCTCGAAGCGCGGCAGCGGTACAATACGGCGCAGGCGGAACTGTCGCGTGCAAAAGAATTCAGGACGCTGAATCATGTGGAGGGGGCGAGTTACCGACTTGTGGCTCCTGTCTCGGGGTTTGTTGCCGAACGCAACATCAGCCGCAATATGCAGGTACGGGCTGATGGAGAGGATGCGTTTCGGGTGTGCGGACTGGAGGATGTATGGGTCGTCGCCGAAGTGTACCAGAGCGATATCCGTTCGGTCGGAGTGGGCCAGCCGGTACGCATTTCTATTCTTTCATACCCGGATACGGAGTTTACCGGCGAAATCGACAAGGTTTACAATATGTTGGATGCCGAAAGCAAGACGATGGATCTGCGGGTCAAACTTGCCAACCGGGAATACCGGCTCAAACCGGGCATGTTCGCTACCGTTTACGTGCGTACCGATAACGGGGACAGGCGCTATCCGACAGTCCCGGCCGAGGCCTTGATTTTCGAAGGGGGCAGGCACTATGTCGTTGTCGCGGGCGAGGATGGATCTTTGCAGATCCGGCCGGTCGAATTGCGCGGACAGACTCCCCGGGAGTGTTACCTCAGCGGCGGGGTGAAGGCCGGGGAAACGGTGATCGGACGGAATGCCCTTCTTGTGTACAACCAGCTAAAATAGATCGGGATGCACAAGTTTATCGACAACATTATCTCTTTTTCGCTCAAGAATCGGTTTTTTATCTTTTTCCTGACGGCGATCGCCGTTGTCGCCGGAGCGGTCAGTTTCATGCATACCCCGGTTGATGCTTTCCCGGATGTTTCCAATACGAAGGTTACCGTCATTACGCAATGGCCCGGCCGCAGTGCGGAGGAGGTGGAGAAGTTCGTGACCATCCCGGTCGAGATCGCGATGAATCCTGTCCCGAATAAGACGGATATCCGTTCCACGACGCTGTTCGGGCTTTCGGTAGTGAACATTGTTTTCGAAGACCGGGTGGATGATTTTACCGCGCGCCAGCAGGTGTATAACCTGCTTAACGATGCCGACCTCCCGGATGGTGTGACCCCGGAAGTACAACCGATCTATGGTCCTACGGGGGAGATTTACCGTTATACGTTGCGCAGCGATAAGCGCGATGTGCGGGAGTTGAAGACCGTTCAGGACTGGGTGATCGACCGTAACTTGCGTTCGGTACCCGGTGTGGCCGATATCGTCAGTTTCGGCGGTGAGGTAAAAACGTTCGAAGTGAGCGTAAACCCGCATCAGTTGGCCAGTTATGGCATCACGTCGCTCGAGTTGTTCGATGCCATTTCGAAGAGTAATATCAACGTGGGCGGCGATGTAATCACGAAAAACGCGCAGGCGTACGTCGTGCGCGGTATCGGTCTGATTAACGATACCGGGGAGATCGGCAATATCGTGGTGAAAAATATCGACGGGACTCCGATTTTGGTGAAGAACCTTGCGGATGTGCACGAGTCGCATTTGCCGCGTTTGGGACAGGTGGGGCGCGGGTTGGAGGACGATGTGGTGGAAGGCATCGTCGTGATGCGCAAAGGGGAGAATCCCGGAGAAGTGATTACAGCGCTGAAGGACAAGATCGCGTACCTGAACGAACAAATACTTCCGGCGGACGTTGAGATCGTACCGTTTTACGACCGTGAAGACCTGGTCGATCTGGCCGTGCATACGGTGACCCGCAACTTGCTGGAAGGTATTTTTTTCGTTACCTGTATCGTGTTGCTGTTCATGGCCGACTGGCGGACGACGCTGATCGTTTCGATCATCATTCCGCTCGCACTATTGTTTGCTTTCATCTGCCTGCGGTTGATGGGAATGTCGGCCAACCTGCTTTCGATGGGCGCGATCGATTTCGGTATCATCATCGACGGAGCAGTAGTGATGGTCGAGGGCCTGTTTGTCGCATTGGATCAGAAGGCCCGACAGGTCGGGATGCCGGCCTTCAATAAAATGAGTAAACTGGGGTTGATCCGCCAGACGGCGAAGGATAGGGCCAAGGCGGTCTTTTTTTCCAAACTGATTATTATTACAGCTTTGTTGCCGATCTTCGCCTTCCAGAAGGTCGAAGGTAAAATGTTCTCTCCGCTGGCCTATACACTCGGATTCGCACTGCTCGGCGCGTTGGCTTTTACGCTGACACTCGTGCCGGTTCTGTCGAGCATGTTGCTCAATAAAAATGTACGGGAGAAGAAAAACCGTTTTTTAGATTTCATCGCTCGTCATGTGATGTCTCTTTTTCGCAAGTGCCATGCGCATGCGAAAACGACGCTCGCCTTCGCCGCAATTGTTATTCTGGTGGGTTTGGGGGCATTTCCCAGGTTGGGGACAGAATTCCTTCCGCAACTTAACGAGGGGGCGATTTATATCCGGGCGACTTTGCCGTCGAGCATTTCGCTCGAAGAGTCGGTGCGGCTTGCTTCCCAAATCCGGCGCAAATTACTGGCCTATCCCGAAGTGCGCCAGGTAATGTCGCAATCGGGTCGTCCCAACGATGGAACCGATGCAACGGGTTTTTTCAACAACGAGTTCCATGTGGACATCTATCCGGAAAAACAGTGGAAGAGCAAGCTGACCAAAGCCCGGCTGATTGAAAAGATGCAACAGGATCTCTCTATCTATCCGGGGGTGGATTTCAATTTTTCCCAACCGATCACCGACAATGTGGAAGAGGCTGCTTCGGGAGTCAAGGGGTCGATTGCCGTGAAAGTCTTCGGGCATGACCTCTATCAGTCGGAAAAGACGGCGGATGATATTTACGACGTACTGAAAACCATAGACGGAATCAAGGACCTCGGGGTGATCCGCAACATCGGACAACCGGAATTGCGGATTGAGTTGGACGAAGGGAAGCTCGCCCGTTACGGGGTGGAGAAGGAGCATGTACAGTCGATCATCGCAATGGCTATCGGCGGCAAGGCTGCCTCGCAATTGTACGAGGATGAACGAAAATTTGACATCGTAGTCCGATACGACGAAGAGTTCCGCCGGGGCGAACAGGAGATCGGCAAAATACTCGTACCGTCTGCGTCCGGGACGATGGTCCCGATCAAAGAGCTGGCCGAAATCCGTACGATCACGGGCCCGTTACTTATTTTTCGGGATAATCATGCCCGTTTCTGTGCCGTGAAGCTTTCCGTGCGGGGGCGTGACATGGGCAGCGCTATCGCCGAAGCGCAGCGTAAGGTAAAGGAGCAGGTGGTCATTCCGGCAGGCTATACGCTCAAATGGACGGGCGATTTCGAGAACCAGCAGCGTGCGTCCAAACGGCTCGGGCAGGTAGTTCCGGTCAGCATCGCCATTATCTTTATCATCCTGTTTATGCTGTTCGGTAATGCGCGGGATGCAGGATTGGTACTGTTCAACGTGCCGTTCGCGGCGGTAGGCGGTATAGCGGCGCTGTTGATGACCGGATTCAATTTCTCGATTTCGGCGGGTATCGGCTTCATTGCGCTGTTCGGAATCTGTATCCAAAACGGTGTGATCATGTTGATGGATTTCAAGCAGAATATCCGCCAAGAATTGCCGTTGCAGGAGGCGATAGCAACGGGCGTCCGTTCCCGGATGCGAGCCGTGATTATGACCGCTTCGATGGCTGCCATCGGTTTGGTTCCGGCAGCCCTTTCGCACGGTATAGGTTCCGAATCGCAGCGTCCGCTGGCTATCGTCATTATCGGCGGCCTGGTAGCCGCTACCTTCTTCACGCTGTTCGTCTTTCCGTTGATCGCGGAGGCCGTTTACAGCCGGGTATTCTACACGAAAGAGGGAAAACTTCGCGGGCGGAAAGTGTAAAATAGTATCTTTGTCTCAAACGGGGTTATATGGCCAAAATACTGCTGGTGGAGGATGAAGCCAATATCCGCTCTTTTATCGGGCGCGGACTGACCGAATTCGGATATGCGGTCACTACGGCCGGGGACGGTGCGTCGGCTTGGGAACGGATTGCGCAGGAGCGTTTCGATCTGCTGGTCATGGATATTATGATGCCGAAGATAAGCGGCCTGGACTTGTGCCGGCGTTTCCGGCAATATTACGGTTATGCCGTGCCTGTCCTGATGTTGACCGCGTTGGGTACCACTGAAGATATCGTCAGGGGTCTGGAGGCCGGAGCGGACGACTATCTGGTCAAGCCGTTCAGTTTTGCGGAATTGAATGCGCGGATCAAGGCTCTGTTGCGACGACCGGGCACAGAGACAGCTGTTGTTGCGCCATTGCTTGCCTGCGGCGACCTGGAACTCAATTATGCCAGCCGCCGCGCCCGCCGGGGAACAGAAGAAGTCGATCTGACCGAAAAAGAGTTCCGTCTGTTGGAGTTTTTGATGCAGAACCAGGGGGCAGCCCTTTCACGGCAGGTGCTCCTGAAGAATGTCTGGGAACGGGATTTTGAAACCAATACGAATGTCGTGGATGTTTACGTGAATTACCTGCGGGGCAAAGTCGATCGGGATCCGGCCCGGAGATTGATTCACACGGTGGTCGGAATCGGTTATATGATGCAGGCGAAATGAAAATAGGCCGCAGGATAGCGTTTTATTACATGTGGGTCACGCTGGGGATTACCGGAGCGCTCGTTGTGGTGTTTTATTTTTATACTTCGCGGTATATCGACAATGTCTATTATTCTTACCTCGCTGAAAAGGCGTTGGTGACAGCCGGCAAACATTGGGAGCGGGATGAGGTGAACGCTCAGGATTACGCCCTGATCCAAAAACGCTATAATGAATTGTTGCCCACTACCCGGGAGGTCATCTTCAATGCCGATTCGACAGGCTTTCACAGCGATTCGCTCAGACATTATCTTACCGAGGCCCAAGTCGGTCGGTTGAAAATGCGGGAACCCGTCCGGTTCCGGCATGGGCAGCAACTGGGTGTCGCGCTTTTCTATCCGGATAACGAGGGGAATTTCATCCTGCTTATTTTTGCCGAGAACGATTACGGACAACAGGTCCGGCAGCAGGTATCTTGGCTCATGTTATTGCTGTTGCTGGTGGCGGTGGTCGTAACTTATATCGCCGGCAAGGTCTATTCCGACCGGATATTGGCCCCTTTGCAAAAGATATTGAAAAAACTGAAACGGATTACGGGAAACGATCTGCGAGTAAGGTTCCGGCCGACCGGCAACGGTGACGAACTGGATGACCTGACCCGTTCGCTTAACGGGATGCTCGATCGGGTCGATGCGGCGCTCAGTGCTGAAAAGTCGTTTGTTTCGAATGCTTCGCATGAGCTGAATAATCCGGTTACGGCGATCCAGGGCGAATGTGAAATCATGTTGATGAGATCCCGCACGCCCGAAGAATATGTTGCGGCGCTGGAACGGATTTCCACCGAGAGCAGGCGGCTTGGGGACCTGACCAAGGCGTTGTTGATGCTTGCCCGGCAAAACCGGCAACTCCGGCAAAATACGATAGAGGCCGTTTCTTTAACCGAATGGCTCGTCCGGCAGTGTGGGGAAAATCCCCGTCTGATCTTGACGGTCGATCCGGGTGGGGATACGTTTCCGGTTGTGGCTGACCCCTATCTGCTGGGGGTGGCGCTGGGGAATATTATCGAAAATGCCTGTAAATATTCGCAGGGCAATGTGGCGATTAACCTGGGGCGGGAGAACGGGCAAACTGTTGTCGAGGTACTGGATTCCGGAATCGGCATTCCGAAGGACGAGATCGGCCAGGTGTTCCAATCTTTCTACCGTGCCCGCAATTCCCGGGAGTACCGGGGACACGGCATTGGACTGAATCTTTCTGCCAACATTCTCTCTTCTTACGGGGCTGTTATGGAGATCGTTTCCGAAGAGGGCGAATATACCCGGGTGCGTGTCTGTTTCGTCCGGGAATAATCGCCGGGTTTATTTATCGGTGTTGGCTAAATGAAAAACCGGAGCTTTGCAAGCAAAGCTCCGGTTTTTGTCGGTGTCGTGAAAGTCAGAACCGGTAGCCGAAACCGATCGTGAGATACAGGTTATACATGTCGAAGCTGACGCTGTGGAAATCTTTTTTGAAGATGGAGTTCGCGGCACAGGTCAGGTCGGCATAAACCGACAGGTGGCGGTATGCCTGCCACTCGGCGCCGAACTGGCCTCCCCAGTTGAAACGGCGTAGTCCGTATCCGAAGTCGTACGTCGCCGATTCGACGCCGACTTTGGTGCCGGTCGGGTCTCCGTCGCGGATGTAGCCGTCGAAAGCCGACCCGGTAAAGCTGCCGTCGATGCGGTAGGCGATGTAGGGGCCGAGTTTGATCTCCCAGCGGGGGGAGAGCTCGCGTACAACGAGGATCGGCAGCGTGATGTATTCGTTCTGGACACGGGTTTTGATCCGGCCGGTGAAACGCCCGCTCATCTCCCCGGTCTTGTCCCCGTTTTCGATCAGGAGGGTCATTTGGTAGTTTTTAACCTTGGCTCCGGCATTCATGCCTTTGGTTTCGAAGCGCAGGCCGGTAGTGAGCGCCCATTTCGGCGTGAACCAGCGCAGAACGCTTCCCTCGACCGTAAAGGCCATCGTGGGCGAGTAGGACTCGATTTTTCGAATTTCGGCCGGCAGCGGAATCGGCAGCGTTCCGCCGATGTTGAAACCCGCTTTGATGCGGTATTCGAATTTTTTGCCGGATTCGGACTGTGCGGCGGCGCTGAGGGCCAGCGTCAGCATAATAACGGCGCAACCTATTTTTCGGAAATTCATCTTATACTGTTTTTCAAGGTTCATTATTCACAGATTACTTGTACGGCATCGATATAGAGCGTGCTGCCCACTGCGCCTTCGAAATAAGCTCCGCGTTCGCTCGCGGCGAAAACGACGGCCAGGTTGTACCGGAAGTTCTTTTGTTTCTCCGGATCGTAAGGTTTTTCGTATACGAACGTGACGTCGAACAGTTCGTATCCGGTTCCTTCCGTCTCTTTGATTCCGGTGAACATGGCCCGTGCGACGATGTTGGGCGAAGTGGTGATGTTGCTGCCGTCGAGATACTGTACATTATCGTCCGTTTCGTAGAGGATCGCGTAGATTTGTCCGATATCGCGCCGCACCGGGATGATCTCTTTGCCGTCTTTGCCCGTCACATTGCCGCCCGAAATATAGCGGTAGTGCCCCAGGAAACGCACCGGTTTCTGTCCCAAAGGCAATCCGAAGTGGGTGGCCCCCAGCGGATCGGCCATGGCGCTGCTGCCGTCGAAAGTGCCGATGAACAGGTTGCCTGCTGCGATGGGCATGCCGGCGAGTGCACCCCATTTGCCGGTCGAGCGCGTGACGAGCTGTGCGGCCAGTTTACCCTGGTAAGCGTCGGTCGTGGAGAAGGTCGGGAAATCGTCGGGTTTGGCGGCATTGCCCGCGGCGATCGCGAATCCGGCGTTGCCGGATGCCCAGATGTTCATCTCTTCGTTCCCGGGTTCCAAAACTTCGTAGGGCGTTTCGTATTTGTTCGCGGTCCGCCAGTGTTCGAAATCGTATACGGTCGGAATATCCGTTTGGGAGACGGTAACAGTATAGACTTTCGACCACTGCCCGTCCTCTGAGGTGACCGTGTAGGTCTGCGGCGTGGTGAAATCGCGTACCGTTCCCGATTTGGGTTTGATCGTAGCCCCCGGAGTCAGTTCGAATTCCGGTGCGAGGTGGTCGATTTCGGCCGTGCCGGGCAGGATCAACAGCAGCACCGTATTGTTGGTGATGAGGGGGTCTGACTTCAAAATTCCGGGTGGCAAAATACATTTGACGATGTCCGCCTCTGTATTCAGAGGTTCGTTTTTGATGCAGCCACTCAAACCGAAGCAAAGCATGGTTCCGAGCAGGATGGTTAACGTTCGCATAATCTGCAGTTTAGGTGGAAATATGAAAATACTTACTTCGCAAAGGTAACTTTTCTTTGCTGAAATCGTTATATAAGGGATAAAAATTTTATTACATTCTTTCGATTTGGTTTGCTTTTGCAAATTATTGGTCGAGAGATGTTTGTTGTTATATTGTATGCACTGATACAACCGACACTTAATATTAATTTCAAAAATTGAACATGAAAAAGGTTTTCTTTTCGGCGGCTATGTCGCTCCTGCTTCTGGCCGGATTCTCTTCCTGTAAGAATGATGATCCGGAACCCCCAAAACCACCCGTAGTGGAAGATGTTCTGGGCAGTTATTCTGCCGAGAACCTGGCGCTGACCGTTACCGGCGGGACTCCCGGTGCCAATCCGGAGGTCGTGTTGCTGCAAAGCGATGGCAAAACCAAGGTACGCCTGACAAATGTGGTGCCGAATAACGAGGACTTTACGATTAACGATGTAACGTACAGTGCCGTGGAGACCAAAGCCTATGTCAGCCAGATATCGGGTACAGAGACCAGCGATCTGGCCGGATACACGGTGGAATTCGCTGGTACGGTCGATGCCGAAGGCAAATTGACAGCTACGGTAAAACTGACTGAGATCCCAGCCGCACCGATCGAGGATGTCGCTTCATTGCTGAGCACTTATAAAGGTCAGCTGGTAGTCAATGTGAACGGTAACGCTCTTCCGGGCATGGAACAGCGTGTTTATGTTGAGAAAGGCTCGAAATACACCTCGAATAAGTCCCTGGCCAAACTGACGATCAAAAATTTGTCGATTCTGGACATGGAAATCAGTCAGATCCAGTTGAATAACCTGGTTGTTAGCCAACGAGGCTCTGTGGCCCTGATCGACAGTGTGGGCTATGCTTATAATCTACCTGCCCCTCTTTCAATGAAAGCTTTGATCGACGTTACAGGCACTATCGTCGATAAAACGATAACCTTGAGCCTGAAGATCGCCCTTGTGGATGATGCGTCGATGCAGATCGGCGTTGGATTCAGCGGTACGGCTGTGACTGAAAATACGACGGCCAAACTCGAAAGCCTGTCAGTGGAGAGTCCTGCTATCGTGAAGAATTTCGATCCTGCGAAACCCATTTCGACCAATACCTTTACTGTTTTGAGCAATGCGAAGGCGGAAGACCTGCAGATTGCACCGAAGGCTACGTTGGGCGAAGGCTGTACCTTTGCTTCGATTGAAACGAATATCGGCGGCCAAACTGCTGAAATCAAGGAGGGCGATAAAATCGACTTCTCGAAATTCGGGAAAAACGACTATGTCGCTTATAACGTGGTGGCCCAAGACCCCAATTATACCAAGAGGTATATATTGAAAATTGCGGTTCTGCCAGTTGCTCAGGATCAGTATACCTTTACCGAATGGAGCGATGACAGTCCGGTTGGCTGGGCGAACTCTAACGGTGCAGCTTCTTTGATTCCGCTGATGGGTGCTTATCTGTGGCCTAAGGATGCCGACGGAAAGGATAAAGCAATGCCGATAACCCGTGGAACGGCCGATCCTTCGGTGGTGGTGGTCGCTTCACGTATGACTACCGGAAAGAACCTCGGAGCGTTGGGTTTCATTCCTGCGGTGACGGCCGGTACGCTCTTCCTTGGCGAATTTTCAATCAATTTGAGCAATACGCTGAAAAGCACGAAATTCGGTATTCCGTTCGTTAAAGAGGCTTTCCCGAAATCGCTGGAAGTAGAGTGGAGTTATCAGGCCGGTGCAAAGTATTATGCGACCAACGGAGCCAAGGACGCCAATGGCAAATTCCAACCGGTAGAGAATGACGATGACAATAAAACGCTGATGGTTTTGAAACCGGATGCTCCGGCCGATGAAGGATCTGTTGCTGCTGTCATTTATGAGGTTTCGGATTATACGAACGACTATCTCGATGGTACCAATTTGCAAACGGCGACAAATATTGCAGCTGTCGCTTATCTCAAAAAAACGACGAACACGACGATGACGACGGAGTCCGTCAATTTCCAAACGGCTAAGCCGTTCGACGCTTCGAAAAAGTATAAACTGGCTATTGTATTCTCTTCCAGTGCTAAAGGCGATAATTTCGAGGGCGGAGAGGATTCGGAGCTTTCCGTGAAATCGGTCAAATTGAATTACTAGTGTGTATTTGCTAGGCCCGCGATTGGGGAATAGCATTTGAATAATAATTGGAGGGATCGCCCTAACGGGCGGTCCCTTTTTATATCTTTGCCACACAAGCGGCGAGTTCTTTTGCCAAGTAAAGAAAAAGAAATGGGTGAACAGTGTAATGATTGGTAAATTCAGAGCGATCCGCCGCAAAGACCGGGTGTGGGATGAGGCGGCAGCGAGGGAGTTGTTGGATCGGAGCGAATACGGTTTTCTGGCGATGTGCGGTGTCGGCGGGTACGGATACGGCTTGCCGATGAGTTATGTTGCGGACGGGGATAGGATCTATTTCCATTGTGCGCCCGAAGGGGAAAAGCTCGACGCGATCCGAGAAAATGACCGCGTGAGTTTTTGCGTCGTGGACCGGACACGGGTGATTCCGCGCCAGTTCAGTACTGCTTATGAAAGCGTGCATTTGTTCGGCCGGATTGTCGTCGTGGGTGCCGATGAGGAACGGCTCCACGCCCTGCGCCTGCTGATACGCAAGTACAGTCCCGAATATGCTGAAATAGGGGAGAAGTATATCGCTGCGTCGTTTCGACGGACGGTGGTGTTGCGGCTCGACATCGAACACCTTGCCGGTAAATGCAAACGTATCCCGCCAGACGCGGGTATGCGTCCTTTGGAATAGGAAAAGTCGCCGAGCCGAAATCGGCCCGAAATATTTAGTGCAGAAAAGGGAAAGGCATCGACCGGTAAAAGTCGATGCCTTTGATCTTTCGCATCGTCCGGATCGTCATACGATGAAGGATAGGGTCCTAAAACCGGGGGGAAGGTATTAGATCCTCGTTTCCAGACGGCTGATTTTCCCAGCTTTCCTTATTCCGATTTTAATCCGATCTGCTCGCGGAGATAGCCGGCGATGCCGTGCTCCATCGAATGGCGGTGGTAATCGGCGATGTGCCCCGACCAGTCGTTGGTCGTCTGGTCGCCCGAACGGGTCCGGTTGTATTCGGTGATACGCTCGTCGTATTCGGCCAGCAGCGGCTTCAGCTCTTCGTCGGCCGAATAGTGGTTCGTGTGGATGACAGCCGGTTGGGGCAGCTTCGGTTTCAGGTCGGGCATTTCACGCGGATAGCCGATAGCCAGGCCGCAGACGATTGAAACCCCTTCGGGCAGCAGCAGCAGGTCGGAGATTCGCCGCGGATCCGCCGTGCGGGTGTAACCGATGCAGCAGCAACCGAGTCCGAGCGATTCGGCCACCGTCACGGCGCTCATCATGGCCAGGGACGCGTCGATCACGCCCACCGTATAGCCGTCAATGGTGCTTTCGAAGGGCGGCGTTTGTTCGCCGTGCAGTCCGGCTGCCACGCGCAGTTTGTGGTAATCGATGCAGAAAACCAGAAAGTGCGAACAGGTCTTGATCTGTTTCTGGTTCGTGATTTCGTACAACTGCTCTTTGAGTTGCTGGTCGTCTACGGCGATCACCGAGAATTGCTGGCCGTTGTAACTGGTCGGGGTATTGCGGATCGCATCGTAGATTTGTTGCATCTTTTCGGGTTCCACTTTCATGCGCTCGTAGCGGCGGATCGTCCGGCGCTCGAGCAGCGATTGCTGTACGCTTTTCATATCGTTTGGTTTTGCCGTGCTATATTTTGGTTTATCGTGTTGCGTTTGAGTCTTCGTTATGGATAACGTAAAACGGACGCAGAACGTATCTCCTGCAAAAACAAGGCCGTCACATCGGACGGCCTTGTGTGACGGAAAAGGGCAGCGCTGTTAGCAACCCCGCGCTTTTCTCTCCTTGGCCTCCTGTGCTTCCTGAAGGCTCTGCCATACGAGGGCCGAAGCACCCAGTACCGCAGCGTTTTTACCGTCGATGCCCGAAGGCAGCAGTTTCACCTTGTTGCGGAAAATCGCCAACAGGTTTTGTTCCATGTATTTCTTGGTCGGTTCGAAGATATACTTGCCCGCCTTGGCCAGGCCGCCGAACAGGAAGATCGCCTCGGGGCTGGTGATGGCTACGGCGTCGGCCAGCGCTTCACCGAGCAGTTTGCCGGTGTATTCGTAAGCTTCGATTGCAATCGGGTCGCCGTTGAGGGCTGCCTTGGTAATCATCTCTGCCGTCAGGTCGTCGTAGGTAACCCGGCGGAATTCGCTGTCGTCGGTGTGGTCTGCAAGCAGCTTGAACACCGTACGCTTGATGCCGGTGGCCGATGCGTAGGTTTCGAGACAGCCTTTGCGTCCGCAACCGCAGATGCGTCCGGTTTTGTTGACCACTACGTGGCCCAGCTCGCCGGCGAATCCGTCGTGGCCGTAGATCAGCTTGCCGTTTGCGACGAAACCGCTGCCCAATCCGGTACCGAGGGTGACCACCAGGAAATCTTTCATGCCCTTCGCACCGCCGTAGACCATTTCCCCTACGGCTGCCGCATTCGCGTCGTTGGTGATGATGACCGGAACGGTGGGGAAAAAGCGCTTCATCTTTTCGACGATATTCAGCACGCCCTTCCAGACGAGGTTCGGTGCGAACTCGATTGTGCCGGTATAGTAGTTGCCGTTCGGGGCGCCGATACCGATACCCACCAGCTCCACTTCGTCGCCGGCCCGTTTGAGCAGGTCCTGGATTCCGATGTAGAGGTCCTCGATATATTGATCGAAATCGGGGTAATTGCGCGTGGGGAACGCCCCTTCGCAGATGATCTCACCCGCTTCGTCCACCAATCCGTAAACGGAGTTCGTCCCCCCGATATCTACGCCGACAGCTACTTTTTTCATGATTGAGTCAATGTGTAGTTTTTAAATTATTTTATTAAAACAGATAATCAAAAGTAATAAAAAAATCGGGCCCGGCAATAGAAATAATCCGAAACGGTTTATTTTTTTTAACTTTGCAAACCCCCGTCCGACGGGGATATAACCTGACAAATGTATGTATTCGCTGCACGAACTGATTGCGATGAGCGAGCGGGAACTCGCCCAGTTGCCTTATCCGGCCCGGCCCGCGGGACTGTATGAACCGATCCGTTACGCCCTCGGGGCGGGCGGTAAGCGTATCCGTCCCGCACTCGTGCTGATGGCCTGCAACCTGTTTCAAGAGGCGGTCACGGCAGCCAAACCCGCTGCACTCGCCGTCGAAGTGTTTCACAACTTCACGTTGCTGCACGACGACATCATGGATAATGCCGATACGCGGCGCGGGAAGCCCTCGGTGCACAAGAAATGGAACGATAATACGGCTATCCTTTCGGGCGATGCAATGCTGATTTATGCCTACCGGTTGCTGGCCGGTTGTGACGAAAAGTCGCTGCCCCGGTTGTTGACGGTTTTTAACGAAGTGGCTGTCGGCGTGTGCGAGGGGCAGCAGTACGACATGGATTTCGAGCAGAAGGCCAAGGTCTCGGTCGTGGAGTACATGCACATGATCGAGTTGAAGACCTCGGTGCTGCTGGCCGGAGCCGTGGCGATCGGCGCCATGCTGGGCGGCGCCTCGGAGGAGGACTGCCGCAAACTGCGCCGTTTCGCCATCGAGCTGGGGCTGGCTTTCCAGCTTCAGGACGACCTGCTGGACAGCTACGGCGACGACCGGCTGGGCAAAGCCATCGGCGGCGACATCCTCGAAGGCAAGCAGACCTACCTGATGATTACGGCCATGAGCCGCGCCGACGAAGCGACGCGCGAAGCGCTGCGCACGACCCGTCTCGACGCGCGGCTGTCCGACGCCGAAAAGATCGCCGCGGTAAAATCCATTTACGACCGGCTCGACGTGCCGCGTCTGACCGAGCAGCAGATTTCGTTGCGGTTCGAGCGGGCGCTCTCGATCCTCGATACGCTGTCGGCGGACAAGGCCCGCACGCAGCGCATCCGCGAATACGCCGAAAGTCTGATAGGACGCAAAAACTGACATGCGACGTTCCGATATAGAGATCATGGCCCCCGTGGGGTCGTACGAATCGCTGGCGGCGGCCATTCAGGCCGGAGCCGATTCGGTTTACTTCGGCGTCGGCAAACTCAACATGCGCTCGGCGTCTGCCGCCAACTTCACGCTCGACGATCTGGCGAAGATCGTCGCCACGGCACGCACCGCAGGCGTGAAGACCTATCTGACGGTCAATACCATCGTCTATGAAGACGAGCTGCGGACCGTTCACGAGGTGATCGACCGCGCCAAGGCCGAGGGCATCGACGCCGTCATCGCCTCCGACTTCGCGGCGATTCTCTACGCACGGCGCATCGGCGTCGAGGTCCACATCTCGACCCAGAGCAACATCTCGAACTCCGAAGCCGTGAAATTCTTTTCGCAGTGGGCCGACACGGTGGTGCTGGCCCGCGAACTGACGCTCGAACAGGTGGCGCGGATTCACCGCGAAATCGCCGAGAACGACATCCGGGGACCGCGCGGCGAACTGGTTCAGCTCGAAATGTTCGCCCACGGCGCGCTCTGCATGTCGGTTTCGGGCAAATGCTATCTTTCGCTCTACGAGACCAACTGCTCGGCCAACCGCGGCGCATGCCGCCAGCTGTGCCGCCGCAAATACACCGTCACAGACAAGGAGACCGGCGCGGCGCTGGACGTGGACGGCCGCTACGTACTCTCGCCCAAGGACCTCTGCACGGTCGATTTTCTCGACAAGTTCATCGGCGCGGGCGTCCGGGTGCTGAAGATCGAGGGCCGGGCGCGGGGCGCGGAGTATGTCAAGCGCGTGGTGGAGTGTTACGACGAGGCGCTGCGCGCCATCGAAGCCGGGACATACACGCCCGAACTGGCCGCCGGACTGAAAGAGCGGCTCGCTACGGTCTTCAACCGCGGATTCTGGGAAGGCTACTACGCAGGACGACCCGTCGCCGAACACAGCGAACATTACGGATCGGCAGCCACGCGGCGCAAGGTCTACGTGGGCAAGGTGACCAACTTCTACAAAAGGATATCGGTGGCCGAAGTGCTGGTCGAAGCGGCTCCGCTGGCCGTGGGAGAAGAGATATTCTTCATGGGCGCCACGACGGGCGTCGCCGAACAGACGCTCGCCGAGCTGCACGACACCGACGGAAAGCCCGTCCCGTCCGTCGCTCAGGGAACCTTGTGCGCGGTACGCACCCAAGGGACGATCCGCCGCGGCGACCAGCTCTACAAATTCGTCGATGCGCAATAGCCCGCGCCGGCCGGACAGCACGTATGCCGGACGACATATATATCAAGGAAACGCCTTCGGGCGTTTTTTTCGTTACGATTTTCAGCCAGCGAAAGCACTCAGACCCGCTTATCATAAAATTTTTATCGAAAAACAATAAATTTTATTTGTTTTTCAAAATTTCTTTTGTAAGTTTGCAGTGTCGCAATTAAAAAAGACATCCTATGGAGATCGAAAAAATCATCCGCATGCTGGCCGTATTCATCGTCGTGGCCGCCTTCGCGCTCTCGGTAGCCGTCCAGCTTCTGTTCCCCGAAGTTTCGCACCTGTCCGACACGCCGCTGCTGATACTGCTGATCCTCTCGGTCTGCGCCATCTGGCGCGACGCCCTGCGCTCCGAAAAGCAAAACGAAAACACAAACGAATAATCCCATGAAAAAACTCCTTCTGTTCGCCGCAGCGGCGGCCGTTCTCGCCTCCTGCGCACCCAAGACGGCCCCTGAGCTGCCGATGGAAACCTTCTTCCGCAATTCGGAGAAGACCGGTTACCAGATATCGCCCGACGGCCGCTATTTCTCCTACATGGCGCCTTACGAAAGCCGCCGCAACATCTTCGTACAGCCCGTGGACGGCAAGCAGGCGGTGCGCATCACCTCGGAGACCGAGCGCGATCTGGCCGGATACTTCTGGGCCGGCGACAACCGCATCCTCTACCTGAAGGACACGGGCGGCGACGAGAACTACCAGCTTTACGGCGTGAACATCGACGGCAGCGACCCGAAGGCCTACACCGCCATTCCGGGCGTCCGCACGCAGATCATTGACCCGCTGGAAGAGATCGACTCGCTGATAATCATCGGCACCAACCAGCGCAATCCGATGATCTTCGACCCCTACCGGCTGAACCTCAACACGGGCGAGATGACGATGCTGTGCGAGAATCCCGGCGACATTCAGGGCTGGCAGACCGACCACAACGGCCGCCTGCGCGTGGCTTACGCCATCGTGGACGGCGTCAATTCGCAGATCCGCTACCGCGAAACCGAAGCCGAGCCTTTCCGCCCCGTGCTGACGACCAACTTCAAGGAGAGCGTCTCGTTCGCCGCCTTCACCCCCGACAACAAGCAGGTCTACGCCGTCACCAACCTCGGACGCGACAAGGTCGCCCTCGTGCTGATGGACCCCGCGACGTGCGAGGAGATCGAACAGCTCTACGTAAACGACAAATACGACTTGGACAACATCTGGTACAGCGACGCGCAGAAGAAACTGCTCGGCGTCTCCTACACCGGCCACAAAGGCACCGCGCGCCACTTCTTCGACAAGGCGACGGGCGAGATGTTCGGCCGCATGGAGAAGCACCTGCGCGGCTATGCCATCGGCATCGCCGGCTCGAACAAGGCCGAGGACAAATACATCGTCTATGCAGGCGGCGACCGCACGATGGGCACCTATTACCTCTACGACGTCGAGGCCGACACGATGACCAAGCTGGCCGACCTCGCGCCGTGGATCGAAGAGGAGCAGATGGCCGAGATGATCCCTATCAACTACACTTCGCGCGACGGTCTGGAGATCGAGGGCTACCTGACGCTGCCCGTGGGCAAGACCGTGCACAACGCCAAGAACCTGCCCGTGGTCGTGAATCCCCACGGCGGACCTTGGGCCCGCGACTACTGGGGCTTCAACCCCGAAGCGCAGTTCCTCGCCAACCGCGGCTACGCCGTGCTGCAGATGAACTTCCGCGGTTCGACGGGCTTCGGACGCAAATTCACCGAAATCG
>ERZ825137.1101-NODE-1101-length-35941-cov-4.653458_pt1 | contig 35941 bp, 60 predicted proteins | sample MGYA00519873_ERZ825137 | MGnify/ENA primary metagenome ERZ825137 (study PRJEB31778, sample SAMEA3449190) | human gut metagenome | biome: human gut; feature: human-associated habitat; material: faeces | place: United Kingdom | collected 2010/2012 ...
CTACTCCGCCAAGATCGGCAGCTCGGGCTACTCCGCCAAGATCGGCAGCTCGGGCTACTCCGCCAAGATCGGCAGCTCGGGCAACTCCGCCCAGATCGGCAGCTCGGGCAACTACGCCAAGATCAATAGTACCGGCGAAGACTCCGTGATCTGCTGCGCTGGCAGCGGCTCTGTCGTAAAGGCAAAGGCAGGCAGCTGGATCACGCTTGCGGAGTGGGAATATTCCGACGAAAAAGGACGGTGCGCTCCGCGCTGCGTGAAGACGGAATATGTAGACGGCGAGAAGATCAAGGCCGATACCTGGTATCGGCTGAAGAACGGTGAATTTGAGGAGGTAAGGTAAATGGCAATCAAGAAACCCGCTGAACTGGATTTCAGCAACAAGAAATTCATGTGCATCATTTCCGGGCAGCCCGGATTGGGCAAGACGACACTGGCCCTTTCGGCCCCGAAGCCGTTTCTGTTCGACACGGACAATGGCATTGCCCGCGTCAGGCCGGAGCAGCGCGGCGTGACGTCTGTGGTGGAATCCTACGAAGAAATGCTTGGCGATATGGACTCCGACGAATACAAGGCGGCTGAGTCCGTCGTGATCGATACCGGCGGTATGCTGGTACAGCTGATGAAGGACTGGGCAAAGAAGCAGGACAGCAAGGCCACGAAGAATGGGCGCGCCATGTACGGCGTGATCAAATCCGAGTTCGACCGGCTGTGTTACCAGATCCGCGCAAAAGACCGGAAGCATTTGATCGTGGTGTTCCACACGACGGAACAGCAGAAGGGCGACACCATCCAGACGCGCCTTTCCTGCGAGGGCGGCGCGAAGGATATTGTTTGGACGCCTGCCGATTTTGGTGGCTATATGTTCATGATGGGCAACAAGCGCATGATCGGCTTTACACCGACGGACGAATACTTCGCAAAGGGCTGCTTCGGTGTACGCGGTGTGATGCAGCTGCCAGAACTCAAGCCCGGCCAGAAGTCCACATTTTTGACGGATTTGTTCCACAAAGCGCAAGAGGACATCAACGCACAGGCCGAGATCTATAGCGGAGAGAAAACCGCATATGACGTGGCAATGCAGGAAGGCCGCGCGTTCATTGCGCTTGTCGGAGATCCCGATACGGCGTTAAAGGCGCGGGAAGGGCTGGCAAAGATCCATCACGCTCTGACTAGCGCCGCCGAGCTTGGCGCAGAGTTCAAGCGTAAGTGCAAGGAACTCGGGCTGAAATACGATAAGGAGATAAAAGCCTATGTATTGGTTGACACAAAGCCTGCTGAGCAGCTGGAAGCACTTTCTTGATGCGGATGATGCGTATGCAGACGCGGCGCTGTCCTCCTTCCTCTCCACGCTTCGGCGTGAAGAGAAGGAAACAACGCAGGCGATGCAGGCTGGCATTGACTTCGAGGCGGCGATCAACAGCACGGTTGCGGGCGTACCAATTGAGCCTATCAGCGAGAAATACGACCGGGCTGTAGCAAAGTTTTCCCGTATCTGTACAGGAGGTCAGCCGCAAGTGCCGGTTGCCGGGCGGCTTCGTGTGGCGGGCTTGGATTTCCAGTTATACGGCGTCTGCGACTACGTAAAGGCCGGAATCATCTACGATATCAAGCGCGTGCAGCGGTACGAATACGGCAAGTATCTGCACAGCCCGCAGCATCCAATGTATCTGCATCTGCTGCCCGGTGCATCAAAATTTACATACCTGATCTTCGACGGCGCGAACACTTACGCGGAGACGTACCGGCGCGGCGATTTCGAGCCTATCGAAGATACGATTTCATGCTTTATCAACTGGCTTTTGGCAAACGGTCATATCAACGATTATTTTACACATTGGGAAATGACCACTGAAAGGATGGACAAGATAGATGGGATTTAAGGCAGTAAAGAATGATGGCGGCCTGATGAAGGCTGGCGACTATGAGTGCTATTTGAAATCGTGCGGCTACAGCGTAACGAAGAACGGAAATGAGTGCATCAAGTTCGATTTCGTTGTCCGTGAGGACGTCGAGCAGGAATACCAGAAGAAGCACATCTTCAAGAACTTCTGGCCCGACCGCGATACCGGAGAGTATGACGCCGACAAGATCGGCAAATATGCAAATGCGCTTGGCATTGAGCCGGGCACAGATTTTGAACTTGACGATCTGGTAGGCCGCAACTGCATTTTGCACATGGAGCCGTTTGAGGGCAATGACGGTGTGACGCGCGACTGTATCCGGTATCTCAAGCCCAGCAAGGCAGACTCCTTTGTAACGCCCGCACCGGCCAGCGCAGAGGAGTTCAAACAGCTTGACGAAGGCGACGACGAACTGCCGTTCTGAGGGCTGAAATATGCCGAACAGAATTATTCGGGAAAGCATCTGCACAAGCGATAGCGTCGACAAACTCTCGTGGTTTGAAGAAGTTCTGTTTTATCGGCTCATTGTAAACTGTGATGATTTCGGACGCTTTGACGGGAGAGCGGCGGTAGTGAAAAACCGCCTCTTCCCGCTGAAAGAAAACCTCACGCTCAAAACTGTAGAAAATGCTCTTCATGGGCTGGCGAGTGCTGGATTGATTGCTCTGTATGTGTTTGAGGGCAAGCGCTTCCTTTACCTACCAACATGGGGCAAGTATCAGACGCAGCGTGCGAAGGTAAGCAAATTCCCGTCGCCTGATGACGGGAAACAAGCGGACGAAATCATTTGCAAGCAAATGCGTGCAGATGTTCCCGTATTCGAGAATCGAGAATCGAGAATCGAATTCGCTATTCGAGATGCGGAAGATAGCGCGGAGCCGCAAGCGGCATCCACGCCGCCAGCAATCTCTCTGCCGCTGAATGATGGAACGGGATATTCCGTTTCCGTGGAGCAATGCCAGGAATGGGCGGGCTTGTACCCTGCTGTCGACGTGATACAGCAGCTGCGGAACATGAGGGGCTGGTTGGACGCAAATCCGGCCAAACGGAAAACAAAGCGCGGGATCAATGCGTTTATTGTCCGCTGGCTGGCAAAAGAACAGGACAAGGGCGGAACACAGCCTGCACAGTACAGCCGCGCTGCAAAGCCCGGCTACGGCGTGCAGGGGCATCATAACGATCTGAATCCGCTGGAACGTGCGGATGTGGACAGGGTGATGGGGCCGGTGTCAAAGGGAGCTGCCCGATTGCAGCAAGGCGTGCAGCGCCACGGGGACGAACTTGATGCGTTCCAGCTGGAGGCAGTCGAGCGAATGCTTGGGGAAAACAAGGAGGATAATACATGAGATTTGTTTGCGACTGCTGCCACGATCTGACGAACATCGAGGCCGACCGGATGGAGATCCAGGGCGACAAGCTGATAGTGTACAGCCGGGCAAGCTGGTGTACGTTGCGGATCTCGGCCAGATCATGCTGGCGAAGCTGACGCCGGGGAGGGATGAGGCAAAATGAGAGCCACGAAAGACGGTGAGTTTCGCAGCAGCGTCTACACACAGCGTCCGCCGTATGCTGATTTTGAAGCGCCTGCGAAGTTTCAGGCGATACAGAGCATTATTGCAAAGCGCGTGAAGGAGCATCCGAATGCGATGTGCTCTTATTCTGGCGGCAGCGATAGCGACATCATGATCCACATGATCGAGACGGCCCGCAAGATCTTCGGTCTGCCGCCGATCAAGTATTACTTCTTCGAAACGGGCCTTGAAATGGAGGCCACGCGGCGGCACGTCAGGGAAACGGCAGAGCTGTACGGCGTGGAGATCCAGACTGTCCGTCCGAAGAAGAACATTGTGCAGGCGACGAGAGAATACGGGCAGCCGTTCGTCTCAAAGATCATGTCTGCTGGGCTGGAAGCCGTGCAAAAAAAGAACATTCCGCTCACCATCGCGGATGAATACGATCAGGCGGGAGACAAGTCGGCGAAGCGGAAGGAACTGAAAGAGCGATATCCGGGCTGTGAGCAGGCAATCAATTTCCTCTGCTGCTGCAATTCGGCAGGCGAACCGCGCCCGAATATCCAGCTTGTTATCAACAGTTCAAAGTACATGCTTGATTTCATCAAGGAAAATCCGATCCCGTTCCGCGTCAGCAATCACTGCTGCGACATCTGCAAAAAGCAGCCCGCACACGCCATTGAAAAGCAGTTTGATATGGTGATTACCGGAGAGCGCCGCGACGAGGGCGGAATGCGTTCCGTGCCGCGCAGCGACAGCTCGACGATGTGCTTCACCGAGACTGCAGCGGGAAAGTTCCGCCTCAGGCCGCTGTACTACGTCTCCGACGCGGACAAACAGTGGTACAAGGACTACTACGGCATCCGGTATTCAGACGCTTACGAGGTCTACGGGCTCAAGCGAACGGGCTGCTGCGGCTGCGCGATCTCGGCAAGAGCCGCGTCCGATCTGGAACTCATACGCCCATATGAACCGAACGTCGTCAAGGCGGCATGGGCGATCTTCGGTGACAGTTACAGGTATCGCGCGAAGTACAACGAGTATAAGGCTATGCGGCGGGAAATGGAGAAAGCTGCAAAGCGGCCAGACGATTGCACGGAGCAACTGCCCGGCCAGATGGTTCTTAGTGAAATGAAGGAGGACACGCAATGACGGATAATGCCGTGAGTGTCATCTCGACAAGAATGCGTGGGAATGGCGCGGATTGCCGGAAGCGCCGGAGGGAGGAGAATAATGCCACCTAAAGAAAATCCTGAAAGAGCCTGTGAAGAGTGCATCCATTATTGGGCGTGCTCCAGGCAATGCGGCGAGCCGATGGCGCAGAGTAGCGCCACTGGCTGTGAGTGCTACGAGACGATTAAAAGCAGTATGGCGTATTATGTCGGGACACTGGATGGAGCCAAAGGAAAAATCCCAAATCGCCTCCGCGAGCTGGCCGAGGCCGACAAGGACGGGCGCGTGGTCGTGCTGCCGTGCAAGGTGTACGAGACTGACGGGGTGAGGGTGTATGAGCACACGGTGCGCGAGGTCATCTACGAGACGGCAGGCGGCCCGGCTTTCGATAAAAATGCAATCGGGAAGAGCATATTTTTAACCCGCGAAGAAGCCGAGAGGGCTTCGCGGGAAACACAAGGGAAGGAGGATGCCGATGGAGCGACTGACAAGCCGGAATGAAGATTGTGTTTCGGTAAATGGGCACGGTCTGTACCACTTAACGATGACCGAAGTCGTTCAGATGGCAGATCGACTTGCGGCCTACGAGGACACGAGGCGGGAGCCAGAAGAAGTAACCGCTCTGGGGAAACTGTTCGATTACGCACTGAAAGAATCAAAAACGCTGACTGAGCAGCTTACATTGCTCAAGCACATCCGCGAGCTTGCAGAGGCCGACAAGGACGGGCGGTGCGTCGTGCGGCCGTGCAAGGTGGGCGATAAATTATACAGAGTGTTTGCCGGAGAAATCTTCGAGCACCGAGTCGGGAGAATGAAATACTTCGCAATACAGGGACGGTGGGACATTGAAACGTACCCGTTCTGCCCATGCGTGGAAAGTTCCATAGGAAAAACTATATTTTTGAGCCACAAAGAAGCCGAGAAGGCTTTGCAGGAAATGGAGGGAAAGGCATGAGCAACCAGGGAGTAATCCGTGGGACAATTGATGGACAGGAAAAGTATTGCAGAATCCCAATCCGTAGCCGCTTGTATGAATCCGTGATGGAAGATAATACGACGGAGCTTTCCTCGGAGGCGATTCTCGCCATGCCGCATGACAAGGCGGCTGCGGTGATTGATGCAATTATGGCGGACTGGCTCTACTGGCTCAAGAGAGCCGGGGAGTTGTGGGTACTGACGCGCAATTCCGCCGAGGAAACGGAGGGCAAGGCATGACCAGAAAACGCGCAAGAAAGATCCTCATGTCCATCGGCACGAGTCGGAACCATGCAAACTGGGGGCTGACGGCAAAGCCGCGCTGGAAGACAAACGCCGGTGTGGTACAGGACACGCTGGCGATCAAACTGTACGCGAAGCTGCTGCGGGCAAGAATGGAGGGCAAGAAGAATGGCAAAACGTAAAAACATGATGGATATGACGCCGGTCTGCGAGCGGTGTGGGAAGGTCGCGCCGGTGGACAACAAGCTATCGACTCCGAACTGGACAGTTTACCGGACAAAAGAGCCGTGCGAATGCGGCGGGAAATACACGGCGCGTGCGTTTTTGGACGACAGCGTGCTTTCATCGTTCGATAAGGAGGCAAACCATTCAAATGATCGCTGAGTATCTTGATAGGAGCAGTTTAGTTGCGCGGATGAAGTATTACGAGGAGCACACAACGGAAGAATCTGGTGAGCATTATGCGTATTCAGTTGCACTAAGAGAGATAAGAAACGCGCCCGCCGCCGACGTTGCGGAGGTGGTGCGGTGCAGGGACTGCGAACACGCCGAACGGTATGAGCGGGCAGATGGAGACGCAGGCTATTATCGCGGACATCCACAAAACAGCTTCACCTATGGTGAGCGCTGGGATCGTGTATTCAAACCGGCAAAAGAGGCAGACGATTCTTGCAGCTATGGGGAACGGAAGGAAGGAGACAACGACAATGTTTCAGATTGAGCTTTTATCCGGTGGCGTTTTCTGGGTATACGCCGTATACCCGCAGATGAGCGCGTTTTTGATTTGGAAAGACGATCACTGGATTTGGATGGCGGCTGATAAGTGTAAACCGTATGTCCAGCCGTGGGCAGTTACTACCGTCGATAACTTTCCGTCCGCAGACGCTGTGCCGGTTGTGCGGTGCAAGGAGGAAAGCTGATGCAGGATTGCTGCTTGACATGCAAAAACCTGGAATACAGAAAGAACTACGTTTATCCGTACCGGTGCTTGAAGCACAAGGCGGAACGGTTCTCGGAGAAGGAATTGGAACGGATGTACTTTTCCGGAGAGGAGTGCAAAGACTTTGAACAAAGGAGGTGGCCTGATGGGCACAATTCTGGCGATTGATCCGGGGAATATGAAATCCGGCTATGTTATCGTAGAGCACGACGGCGAAGAAATTCGCCGCGTGCTGGAGGCCGGGAAGATCGAGAATCCGGCAGTGACTGATATGCTTGACCGCAAGCTTTATGCGAACTGCATGGATGTTGCAATCGAAATGATTGCTGGAATGGGAATGACGGTCGGGCAGGAAGTTTTTGACACCTGCGTATGGATTGGCCGGTTTTGGGAAATAGCGTTGAGGTCGGGAGGCTACGAGCCAATACGGATATACCGCCGCGAAGAAAAGCTTGATCTGTGCGGTTCACTCTCTGCCAAAGACGCAAACATTCGTCAGGCTCTTGTTGATCGCTACGCGCCCGGCCAGCAGAATTTCGGCAAGGGCACGAAGAAGAATCCCGGCTTCTTCTACGGCTTCTCTGCGGATATGTGGGCGGCGATGGCTGTCGCCGTGACGTATTTCGATAAGTACATCAAGGGGGTAAAGCTATGAGCAAGATGCAGCGTAAGCCGCCAAGACCGCCGATGCAGCTGACGTGCGATGCCTGCGGGAAAACGTTTATGCGCGCACCGTCGAAGTACAAGGCAAAATACAATTTTTGCAGCGAGGCGTGCGCCTGGACGGCACATAGGGACGCTGTGATGGGCCGGGCGGAGCGCGCGCGGATCCTGATTACGCGATCAATCCCGGTATACCCGGAAATGCGGCCTGTCTGCGGGCGGGTGTATCCTGCCGAGAAATACAAATACAGGACAAACCGGACGGGATATGTCGTCGAGGTGGGCGGCAAGCGGGTTTGCGTGAGGGTGGACGAATGCAGGGAGATTTAAGAATCAGCCCATATTCCGCTCCGTGCGGAAGCTGCCCCGAGAAAGGCTGCGGGGCAAAGCATACGACCTGCGAGGCGTACATAGCGTTCCGCAAAAAGGCGGACAAGTACAAGCGCGATAAGCAGAAGGCAATGGCGCGCAACGCCTCTACACGGGGCTGTATGCGGACGCTGCACGATGCGAACCGCGCAAAGCGCGAAGGGAGGCAACATTACTGATGAGCACGCCGCGATACGGCTGGTGGGCCTATGCAAAATGGATGATCCGCAGCTATAAGGGCGGCGGGCTGATGACGAGGGCCGAGCGCGCTGCCGTTGCGGAGGCAATCGCGGAGACGGAACGGCTCGTTGACGGCGCGGAGAGACTCCGGCTCATAGACTTGGTTCTTTGGAAGCGGACGCACACCTTACAGGGCGCTGCAATGGCGGTTTATGTATCCGAACGCACCGCGCAGGAATGGCACAGGCAATTTATTCGCCTTGTGGGGCAAAAAAGAGGGCTTTTATGAAAAAGTCTGCGTCCCAGAGCCAAATTTAACATTTACTATAAGGGCGTAGAGATCAACTCTACGCCCTTCTTCATCGGCACCGCAGCGTTCTGCGGAAACCTCCTCCTCCTGTTCTCGTGTTCTCCGGTGTGAATAAATATATTTATTCACACACGGAGAACACGAGAACGAAAGAATGAGGCAGAAAGGAGCGGCTATGGCGAGTTTGCGCGCCCTTGCACACAAGCTGCAAACAGCGCTCTTGTACAACGGAATCAAAATAAAAATCAATCAAATGCAGACCTATTCCGTGAAGAATGACAGGATGGTGACGAAATACATGGTTTACGAATATCGACCTGATGAAAAGCCGAAGAACGTCACTTTGCTGGAAACGTACCAGATTGCGGATGTGGTGAAGCTGCTGGCCGGACTTTACAGCGATGGCGGATGAAAAGCTTACGCCGAAGCAGAGACGATTCTGCGAAGAATATCTGAAATCCGGAAACGCGACAGAAGCAGCGAAAAAGGCCGGGTACAAAGAAACATCATGCAGAGTGATTGCGGCAGAAAACCTGTCAAAACTAGCTATTTCTGCGTATATAAAGCGCAGGCTGGACGAACAGGAAGCGGCGCTTGTCGCAGATTCCAACGAAATTCTGAAATTTTACACTGCCGTCATGCGCGGGGAGGTCAAAGACCAGTTCGGCATGGACGCATCGCTGTCCGACCGGCTGAAAGCCGGTGACAGTCTCATGAAGCGATACGCGGCAGCTTCCGACCGCAACAGGACGACAATGGAGAAGCTTGATTCGATGCTGAAGGAGTTCCAAGATGCTGTTAAGTCCGAAACAACGTGAATTTGTAAAATACGGGACGCATCGATGGAACTTCAAGGGCGGAGCCACCAGAAGTGGGAAGACTTACCTCGATTTTCGATGGATCATACCGATCCGGATTCGTGAGCGAATCGGAAAAGATGGTCTGGCCGTCATTCTCGGCGTAACAAAATCCACGATTGAGCGAAATGTGCTGGAGCCGATGCGGAACCTGTATGGCGATATGCTTGTCGGAACAATCTCCAGCGACAACACAGCGTGGATTTTCGGGGAAAAGTGCTATTGCCTCGGTGCGGAAAAGGTTTCTCAGGTGTCAAAGATCCGCGGTGCGTCGATTAAATATTGCTATGGGGACGAAGTAGCTGATTGGTCGGAAGAAGTCTTCGCGCTGCTAAAAAGCCGTCTTGATAAGGAATACTCCTGTTTTGATGGGACGTTCAATCCGCAATATCCTGACCACTGGCTGAAAAAATTCCTCGATAGCAACGCGGACATTTTCAGCCAGACATACACAATAGACGACAATCCGTTCCTGCCGGAATCTTTTAAAGAAAATCTGAAAAAAGAATACGAAGGGACGGTTTATTACGACCGCTACATTCTCGGCCTCTGGAGAATCGCCGAGGGTCTGGTTTACCCAATGTTTGATCGGGCCAGAAACGTCACGAGTGAGCGGGGCGGGCCGGGGCGGTACTGGATCTCATCGGACTACGGCACACAGAACCCTACCGTCTTTGCATTGTGGCGGGAATATGGCGGCAAGGCCGTCATGGAGAAAGAATATTACCACAGCGGGCGCGAGAGCGGGCGGCAGAAGACTGACGAAGAATATTATCAGGATTTAGAGGCATTCGCGGACGGATACCGCATTGAGCGTGTCGTGCTCGACCCATCGGCAGCGTCCTTTGCCGAGTGCATCCGGCGGCACGGAAAGTTTTCTGTATGGAAAGCAAACAACGCCGTGCTGGACGGCATTCGCTTCACGGGGGCCTGCATCAAAAGCGGCATAATCAAATTCCATGAGAGTTGCAAAAACGCGTTTCGGGAATTTGGCCTTTATAGCTGGGACAAAGACGCAGGAGAAGACCGCGTGATAAAAGAAAACGACCACGTGTGCGATAGTATCCGCTATTTTTGCATGACCGTTTTGAGGAGAGAAATCAAGAAATGAGCCTTTTGACAAACATTCGAGGGTGGTTCCGGAATATGCTTTTCCCGCAGGCGGTGGCCGAGCGGGAATTCGGCGTATCTCCGGCAGTCAGCCAGAAGATGGAGCAGAATATAAGCCTCTGGTACGCGATGTTTATTGGAAATCCACCCTGGCAGACGTGCGATGTCATTGCTGTCGGGCTTCCGGCGGCGATCTGCCGGGAGATCGCGCGACCGACGCTGGCCGAGCTGACGGCTAACATCACCGGCAGCGCCCGTGCGGATTATCTGAAAGACTGCTTTGAGCGGGCGGAAGAGAATTTTCACAGCGCCTTAGAACTGGGGCTTGCGCTCGGCGGCGTGGCATTTAAGCCGTATATCTACGGTGAGCAGCTGCTGGTCGACGTGACCGGCGCGGCGGCGTTCCAGCCGACGAAATTTGACCCTGCCGGGCGCTGCATCGGAGGCGTCTTCCGGGACAAGCCCGCGAAAGTGGGCGGGAAGTATTATATCCGCCTCGAATCGCACGAGCTGGACGGCACGACCTATACGATCCGCAATAAAGCATATTACAGCGACACCTCCGGCACGGTCGGCGCGGAAGCACCCCTGAATGCCGTCCCAGAATGGGCGGACATTCAGCCGGAAATCACGATCCAGAATATGAGCGGGCCGCTCTTCGCGTACTTCCGACCGCCTGCGGCCAACACAACGGACGCAAACAGCCCCTGCGGAATGTCCGTCTACGGAGACGCGGCTACTGTGCAGCTGATCAAGCAGGCCGATGAGCAGTGGGAGCGCCTGCGCTGGGAATATCGCTCCAGCGAGCGCAAAGTCCTGATGGATGGCACGAGTTCGACTGCGGATATGTTCAACAAGCGTATGTTTGAACTGGGACCGTTCTCCCCTAGCGGCGAATTCTTTCAGTACATCGAGCCGCAGATCCGCGACGAAGCAATCTACCGAGGTTTCCAGAATACGCTTCGCCGTATCGAGTTCAACGTCGGATTGGCTTATGGAGATATTTCCGATCCGCAGACCATCGAGAAGACGGCGACGGAGATACGCAACAGTAAGCAGCGCAAATACGTGCTGATCGGCAGCATTCAAACGGCGCTTGAACATACGTTTGACAGTCTGCTCTACGCGCTCGATACATACGCGACGCTCTACAACCTTGCGCCTGCCGGGACGTACAGAACTGATTACAGCTGGGGCGATTCCATCCTGGACGATGCCGAGAAGAAAGAGCAGGAGCGGGCCAACGACCGGCTCGACCTCGCTGACGGTATCCTCAACGACTGGGAATACCGCGCGAAATGGTACGGCGAGGACGAAGCGACTGCAAAGGCAATGCTTCCGCGGGCGCAGGACATGGTAACTGAACAGCAACAGGAGGTAGAGTGATGGGCGGTAGAGGCGGAACTGGCGCGGGGGGAGGAAGAGCCGGTGGAGGCGGCGGGACTGCAAACTCCAGCGCAATTATCCCTACGGAGCAAAGAATTAGGGTGCCGTATTCGGAATACAAGGATGTATACGAGAAAGAATCGCACAAGGTATATTATTCTTATGATTCCCAAAATAAAACAATCGAAATAGATATAAACCCACGAATATACGAGATAGCCAAAATCATGCCGGATAGCTTTTACCAGCAGCTGTTGGATGGGTACAAAACGGGCATAAAGGCAGATAGCAAAGAGGGGAAGAAACAAAAAGCGTTCTATGCGCGAGTTGTGTATGATCGTTACAGGAAGGTTGCAAGCAAGGGCGGGGCGATGAAAAAGGAAGCTCCAGAGTGGCAGAAAAAAGCATTTAATATAGCTGTCCACGGGAAGAAATGATTAATTTTGAGAATCTCGATAAATTTGCATTTCCCGGTGTCGGGAAGTACGGAATTCCTCAGATCGAGCCAATTAAGATATATCCGCAAGGCGAATTTATTCCGGTGAATTATCACTATGCGGAGAAAGAACCTGCAAGAAAGATCGTGCATTTCTTCGTGGACGATTATCAGTTTATCCGCCACTGGAACACACCGGACAAGTACATTCCGAAGCTGTTGCAGTTTGCGGCGGTGTGCGCGCCGGACTTCTCCACATACACGGATATGCCGCTGGCGATGCAGATATACAACCATTACCGCAAGCATTGGTTGGCGGCATACTGGCAAATGCACGGCATGACGGTTTATCCAACGATTTCATGGAGCGACGAGCATAGCTATGATTGGTGCTTTGATGGCGAGCCGGTTGGCGGGATAGTTGCGGTTAGTTCAGTAGGCACACAGCAGAACAAGGAAAGCAAGCGCCTGTTCCTGCGCGGCTACGAAGAAATGATGAAACGGCTATCCCCGGAATGGGTGATATTCTACGGGAAAGTGCCGGAAGAATGCGACTGGAATTTGATACGGGTAAAGCCGCACTATGATGATATTGTGAAACGGAGGAAAGCAAAATGGGCGGACGTGGAGGCGCAGGCGGAGCTGGAGACCGCGGAAAATCCGGAAGAATCCCTGCCGGAGGCAGCAAAGATGGAACCATTATTGGAGGCAAGCCGAGGGAAATAGAATCCTATATGCGCGAAGCCAGAGGGTGGAGCCCTGCATACCATCACGACGAAATCTTGGAAGCGAAGACGGATGGAAACGGAAACCTGACATTCAGCTATGCAAAAGCGGATTCTTATGAAAAAACCGCAAAAACAAATAGAACTGTGAACACGAAGTACATAATTCAAGCCGGGGCAATAAACGGGGAAACGTTTGGTATTGACTGGTCTAAGGTGCAATCGATTTCGGGGCAAACGTACAATTTGCGCAATGTTGCAAAAGCCAATGGCTTATCATGGGATGGGAAGAAAAAGCAATGGCGGCGCAAGAAATAACAAATGAAATACCCATTTACTCCTGAATTACTTGACGCCCTCCCGGAAGAACTGGCAGAATTGTTCCGTGCTCTTGAAATAACGCTGCTGGAAGAAATCTGCTCCCGGCTTAAAGCTGCGGATGAGCTGAACGAGGTAACGGTGCAGGATATTCGGGCGCTGCGGTCACACGGCATCGACCTCAAGAAGATCAGAAAGGAGATCCAGAAGACGGCGGATATCGGCGAGGAAAAGCTGAACAAGCTGCTGGACGACGTTGTAGAGCGCAATCAGCGCTATTACAACGGCCTCATTACGCTGACCGACGTGACAAAGCCTGACCGGCTGGTAGACGCATCCGATATCGACGTGATCCGCAGGCAGACGCTCGGAGAATTCCGAAATCTGACGCAATCCATGGGCTTCCTGGTCGACAATGGAAAAAAGATGCTTCCGCCCGCGCAGGCTTATCAGTGGGCCTTAAATTCGTCAACGCTGCAAATTCAGAGCGGGGCAATCAGCTACAATCAGGCGATTGCAAACGCTGTTAAGCAGCTGGCCGAGAGCGGGATCAAGACGGTCGACTATTCGAGCGGCCATGTAGACCAGATAGACGTAGCGGCCAGACGGGCCGTTATGACGGGAATAAATGCGATAAACCAGAAATACGCGATACAATCGATGGAATATCTCGAAACCAACTATGTAGAAGTGTCTGCCCATTCAGGAGCGAGAGACATAGACGGGCCGAATGGATGGGAAGCACACAAAAAATGGCAAGGGAAAGTATTCGAGTGGAAAAAATAACATCGGGGACTATTCCCCGATGTTGAATCCCCAATATTGAAGCTCGGCGCGTCGCCTCGCGGCGGTAGCGGCTTCGAGATCTTGAAAAGTCCCTACATTGATTCTTCCACTGTCGCTTGCGATTGTGACCCTGTAAACGGTTTTCCCATCTTCGTATCTTCTTATCTGAACTCCGGGGACCCCGGTTGTGTTGTTGCTTCTAGCTTTTCTGTTACGTGAATTCTTTTTGTGGGATACAAAGCGGCAGTTGTCTGGAGAGTAATCCTTGTCACTGTCTACTCTATCAAGTTCAAGGCCGTGCTGATAACCATTTTCAATGGCCCACTTTGCGAAATTATCAAAATCGTCCCAATCGGAGCAGTATGAAATACCTTTGCCTTTGTAGTAACGACTATTTGAACAAGCCCCGAAACAACGACGACGCATTTCAGACCATGTATGGTAGAGCCGATTTGAGTGCGACCGCAAAAACAACGGAGACATAGTTATTTTGCAAGTTCCACAGGACGTGGAACCTTTCGTTAGGGTTGCAGTTGCTACGCTGCGGATTGCTCCACAGTCACATTTACAAATCCAGCGAGTGGGACGAACGGCACCGTCCCTGTGCAATATCGTCCAAGAACCGATGCGCTGACCGGCGTGGTATTTTAATCTGTTTGGCATATTATCACCTCGAAGCAATTATAGCACAAATAAGCATGAAAGTAAAGCGTAAATGTATTTCGCTCGAACCGGAGAAAAAGAAGGAGGCGATATAATGACGGTCTATCCTGACTTTGAACAGTCAACCGGATATGGGGCGGTTACTGGTTTAGGCGGGGCAAACTGCCGATAGCGACACAATTTCCACGCATTTCTCCCCGGCATTATGGAGCCTACCTATTCCGAAGAGCAGCTGGAGCACATCGACGACGGCCTCGGCTGTGAGTTCGACGGGAAGAAATATACTGCATATGAAGCAACCCAGATGCAAAGACGGCTCGAACGGTCGATTCGCAAACAGAAGCGTTTGAAAAACGCCTATAAAGCCTCCGGGCTTAAGGACGAAGAGACTGCTGCCACAGCCAAGCTGCGCCGCCTGAACACGAAATACCATGATTTCAGCAAGGCCGCAGGGCTGCCAGAGCAGCCGGAGAGAATGAAGGTACTATATGATTGATGAAAAACTGAAAGCCGCTATCGAGCGGGCGCTTGCCGCCGGGTTCCGCGTCCAGCTGAAGCGCATGAAGGACGGAACAGTCAAGGCGCAGATCATCAAGGCGGAAGAGCTGAAAAAGTAATACAGATACCGCAGCACAATCGAGTGCGCGGAATGGCACGATGAGCTAACCTGTAAGGTTTTCTTACAGGTTGGCTCTTTTTGTTTTATCAAATCTTGACCGGCCCGAAGTCGCTAAACTACGGGGCAGCAGCGGACGCGACCCGCGAGAACAAAGCGAAGCTGTGAAGGAGAACCCATGAAGCGAGATTTTTTGGAAGGACTGGGGCTCGATAAGGATACCGTCGACAAGATCCTTGACGAGAACAGCCGCGACATCGGCCGGGAGAAGCAAAAAGCGGACCAGGCCAAGGAAGACCTGAACGCCGCCCGGCAGCAGCTGGCCGACCGCGACAAGGACATCGAAGACCTGCGGAAGTCCAGCGGGGACACTGAGAGCGTCCGCAAGCAACTCGAAGACCTTCAGGGCCGGTACACCAAGGAAACCGAAGATTACAAGGCGCAGCTGGCAAGCCGGGACTACGCCGACGCTATGAACCGCGCGATCACGGCAAAGGGCGTCAAGTTTTCCTCCAAGGCCGCCGAGAAAGCCTACCTTGCCGACCTCAAGGAAAAGCACCTTGAACTGAAGGACGGCGAGCTGACTGGCTTCGACGAGTGGCACAAGGCCCAGCTCGAAGCAGACCCGACCGCGTTCCAGTCCGACAAGCCCGCGCCTACATTCGTCAAGCCTGTCGGCCAGGGCGGCGCACCGGCGGCAAAGAGCAAGGGCGCAATGTACGCGCAGCAGTTCAACGCGCAGTTTGCGCAGACACCAAACAAGGAGTGATTTGAAAAATGTCTATCGTTGTAAACACAAAAGCAGAAGTCAGACCGAACTTCCTCGAAAGCGAAGTCGGCCTCGTTCTGAAAACCCGCGAGATCCCCGCGTCGATGGGCGTACAGGACGGCAAATACAAGATCGTCAAGGCCGGTACGCCGTTTCCGTCCGACAACTCGAACGCCGTCGGCATCGTGTTTGAGGATATCGATGTGACGGACGGCAATATGCCCGGCTCCGTGATGGTCGCGGGCCGTGTGCTGGCAGACCGCCTGTCGCTGGCCTCCGCAGCAAAGACCGCGCTGTCCGGCAAGGGCTTCACATTTGTTGACGCGCCGGAGATCACGCGCGGCTATACCGTGACCTACGACAAAAACGACGGCAGCGGCACGCCGCCCGTCGACGAGAACGTCTACACAGAGGGCTCCTATGCCGACGTCTCGACCGAATACCCGTTGACCAAGAGCGGCAACACCCAGACCGGCTGGAGCACGTCTAAGGGCGGCGCTGCCGTCTCCAAGGTCGAAATGACCGGCAATGTGACCCTGTACCCCGTGTGGACTACACCCTAAAGAAGGAGGAAAAACACCATGCCTGACATTCTTGAACTGATTTCCGACGCTGACCGTCTGGATTTCTCGCAGAACATTTCCGTTGCGCGCCCGGCCTACCTCGGAGACCGGCTGTTCCCGGATCAGAAAACCGAAAGCCTGAAAGCAGAGTACCTGCGCCTCGCAAACGGCGCACAGATCCCCACGATGGCGACCGTCCATGCGTTTGACACCGAGGCAGAGATCGCCACGCGCCCCGCGCTCGAAAAGACCGAGGTTGAGAAGCTGTTTATCAAGCGCAAGATCAACCAGTCCGAGCGGGTGCAGCTGCTCAACGAAAACGGCGTATACGCTGACAACGCCATTGTGAGCTACGTCTTCGACGATATGCGCCTGATGGCCGATGCGGTCAAGGTCAGAACCGAGGTCGCGAAAATGGAAGTTATCGCGACCGGCAAGATGACCATCAAGGAAAACAATCTCAACATGACCGTCGATTACGGCGTTCCGTCCGCAAACATCGGCTTCAAGATCGACTTCGGCGCAGACGCTGATATCATCGGCCAGCTTCAGGCCATCGCAGATCAGGCGGCGGCATCCGGCCACGCGCTGAGCGAAATGGTCGTCGGTACGAAGATCCTGCGCAAGCTCGCGTCCAACAAGGGCATTCAGACCCTCGTGTACGGCACGGTCGGCGCTGGTACATATGTCACCACCGAGAAACTGCGCAGCCTCTTTACCGAGCTGTTCGGCTTCGGCCAGATCACGACCAACGACCAGCGCTATAAGGCGCAGGCCGCAAACGGCGCGGAAAAGACGCATCGATTCTTCCCGGAGGACAAGGTTGCGTTCCTGTCCAACGGCACGGCCAATTCCTTCGGCGTTGGCCTGTGGGGCGTGACGCCGGAAGAAAAGGGCTATGGCCCGTACACCGACAAGAGCGCGCAGCAGTATATCACGATCACCCAGTGGGAAACGCCTGACCCGAAGACCACCTGGACGAAGGCGAGCGGCCTGTTTATCCCGGTCGTGCCCGATCCTTACGGCCTGTTCATCGGCGCGGACGTAAGCAAGTAAATTCAAGCCTCCGCGCCTGCATGACGGGCGCGGAGGCTGACCGGAAGGAGGGCGCAGCATGATCTACGCTGATTATGAGTATTACGCGACTGTGTACCGCGGGACGGCGATGGATGAAGAGCAATTTTGCGGCCTCGCCCGCAAGGCATCGGCTTACGTCGACTACATCACCATGAGCCGCGCGCGCTCCGCCGCCGGGGACAAGCTCGAAGCCGTCCAGAACTGCGTCTGTGCGCTGGCCGAGCTGGAGCAGGACGCTGGGAAGCTGGACAGCCTCGTCTACACGACCGACAGGCCGGTATCGAGTGAGACGGTAGGCGGCTGGTCGCGCAGCTTTGGCTCACGCAATCTGTCGCAGGCAGATATGCAGCGGACAGAGACGCGCCGCCGTGAGATCGTGCTGGCGTACCTCGGGCCGACTGGATTACTCAAAGCAAGGGGGTATGGGCCGTGTCCATGTTCCCCCACACCGTAACCATCTACAACGTCTCGCAGGAGACAGACCCGGCGACATTCAAGGACGTGGAGAAAACCTACATCACCGTCCTGCGCGGCGTTCTGCTGGAAGCCTCCAAGGCGGCCAACGTCCGCCAGAGCGGGCTTGAGGGCGCGGATGCGGTGAATCTTTACATCCCGTTCTCTACGCCTGCCGTAGACGGCGTGACAGGCACAGAGAAGCGCTACGTCGGCCCGCAGGAATTCTGGCGGGCAGCCGATAAAAGCGGAATCTGGACGCTCTCCACGGACGGCAACGGCGGAACGACATTCTTTATCAAGGGTGAAGTCGTGGAGCCGGACAAGACCGAGCAGGCGCTTGAAATGCTCTATGACGACGTTTACAAGGTCACAAAGGTCGATATGAAGGACTTCGGAAGCCAGGACATGAGACACTTCGAAGTCGGAGGGGCCTAATATGCTGAAATTCAGCGTAAAGGCAGACGGCTTTGATGAATTGCATGAGGCAATCGCGCAGGCGTGTACCAAAGCGGAGCATATTGTCGCGCTTCAGGCAAGAAAGGACACAGCCCCGTATGTGCCATTCTTGACCGGTTCCCTCGACCGCAGAACACAGGTGGAAGGGAATGCGATCATCTATCCCGGCCCATACGCAAGGTTCCTGTACTACGGGAAAGTCATGGTAGACCCGGAGACCGGAAGCACCTACGCGCCGAAAGGCGGGACAAAGGTACTGACCGACAAAAATCTTGTGTTCAACACGTCAGGACACAATCAGGCGCAATCGCATTGGTTCGAGGCGTCAAAGGCTGAAAATCTTGATAAATGGCTTCGTGTAGCGGACAAGGCGGTGAAGAATGGACGCTGAAAAGCAAAAAAGGCTGGTATCTGCGGAGGAAGAACAGGATATCTCCCGAAAGATGATGATCTGGGCAAATTCCTTCTCGGACGACGACATACCGGCCGCAACGATTAATTATGAATTCCTCGCCGCCGACTCGGCGAGTATGGCCCTGTCCACCATTCAGGGCGCGTACATCACACGAAAATTCATCCTCGGAGGGCACGAGGCGGAATATCAATTCAAGATTATCGCCCGCATCAAGCCCGGAAACAGCAACGACAAGCGCCTGAAATGCGACGCCATGCTGAACCGCTTCGGGGATTGGGCCATGCAGAACCCGCCGGATTTGGGCGACGGGATGCGCGTCCGGCGCATGGAAGCTGTCAGCCGCTCGGCCCTGTTCGCCCGGTATGAGGACGGCACAGAGGATCATCAAATTCTAATGAAACTGACATATGAGGTGATTTAACTATGGCAGAAGTTACTTTTAATACCACGGCCGGTCAGACCATCGACCGGGAGCTGCTGATTGCATATCTGAACACCGGCGAGTCCTCAACGCCCGCCTGGGCGCCGTTCGGCACTCGCGTCACAGACTCCAGCATGGAGTATGACTGGCAGGAGGATTCCAGCAAGGATATCCTTGGAACGACCAGAACCACCATGAAGAAACCGATTATCACGCAGAGCTTTGACCCGTGCGACCTTGACGCGGGCGATGCGGCGTTGAAGAAGATCTGGGATCTGGCGGTCAAGCAGCAGAACGCAGCTGCGCTGGCGAATCAGGACGTGCTGATCGTCCATCATTATGCAGGAACGGCCAAGACGGCAGTCTTCGCGGAGCGCTACGACGCGTCTATGGTCAAGCCGTCCAGCCTCGGCGGCGAGGGCGGCGGCTCGGTAGGTATGCCCATCGACGTGACGCTCGGCGGCAAACGCACGACCGGCACGGCGGCGGTTGGCGCCAACGGGGCTATTACCTTCACGCCAGACGCAGCGTAAGGAGGAATCGCAATGCCTGAAATCAAATTTGAAACCGGTATCGTATCGTTCAAGCTGAACGACGCGGCGGAAGTCTCCTTCAACCCGACCGACAGCGCATTTGTCGAACAGATCTTCAACACCTTTGACGAGCTGGACAGGAAGCAGGAGGCGTATAAGGCCGAAGTCGACCACTGCGCGGACAAGAAGGAGATTTTCGCCATTGCCCGCCGCCGCGACGCGGAAATGCGGGACATGATCGACGGCCTGTTTGCCAAGCCTGTCTGCGCAGACCTGTTCGGCACTATGAACGTCTACGCGCTGGCCGACGGCCTGCCAGTATGGTGCAACCTCATGCTGGCCGTGATCGATCAGATCGACACGAGCTTCGCGGCAGAGCAGAAGAAGACCAACCCGAGGATTGCGAAATATACAGATAGATGGAAAACGCGCAGGCCCCCTGTTCGCGAAATATATTGATAGATGGGGAAAGTGATCTATTCCCTGCCGACCTCTGTTGAGGTCGACGGAACAGAATACGCGATCCAATCTGATTACCGCGCAATCCTCGATATCCTCGTAGCCCTGACAGACAGGGAACTGGACGAGCGGGATAAGGCGGAAGCGGCGCTGACCATCTTCTATCCCGACTTCGAAGAAATGCCCGTCAGCGACTATCAGGAAGCCCTGAACCAGTGCTTCCGCTTCATCGACCACGGGCAGGAGAATCGAGAGAAGAGAAAGCAGCCAGAGATCATGTCATGGGCGCAGGACTTTGATCTCTATATTGCGCCTATCAACCGAATCGCGGGCTGCGAGGTCAGGGCGCTGGAATACCTGCATTGGTATTCGTTTCTATCGTACTATCAAGAAATCGGAGATTGCCTGTATGCACAGGTGGTTTCTATCCGCGATAAAAAGGCCAGAGGGAAGAGTCTCGACAAACAGGAGAGGGATTTCTACCGGCGCAACCGGGATATCGTCGATCTGAAGACAACATACTCGGAGGCCGAAGCCGACCTGCTTGCCTTATGGGGAGTCGGGACAAAAAACAGCCGCCCCGGTTAAGGGGCGGCAGCAGGAAAAACTTATTTTTTATACTCGAAAACGATTTCGCTACCCCAGAAGCTTGGAGAGAATCGAATCTCGATCTCACTCCAATCCTGCGGCGCTTCATATCCGACGACACCTTTCATTTTCTTCCCGGCGGCAATCGTGCCGTCAAGCTGCGGCTCGTCGGAACTCATCATGGCGGTGAGGCTGAGGCTGGTTGTATAGCCATCAATGTAGCTTTCGAATGAAAGCATGGTGCTGGACGCAATATCGCGGGATGAATTGTTTTCGATCTCGAATTCGCACAGAACAAAGACCTTTCCATCATCCGGCGAGACGTAATTTTGGCCGGAATTCTCGGTAACACTGAGCAACGTGACCGCCACGCCGTCTAGAACGACCTGATCCCCAACGCCAAATGTTTCAGGCCCGGAATCGGATTGCTGCGGCGGCTGCTGCGAAGAAGAAACTGAGGTTCCGACCTTTTCCGGCTTGGAGGACGATCCGCAGGAAGCAAAGGCCGCGCCAATAAAGACGAAAAGACAGAGGAATACGATTAAAGCCGTCAGGCAGCCGCTGGGGCGTTTCGCCTGCTTTTTGGTTTTTAGCCCACCAACAACGTCAACGCGGTTCGAGGCGTTAATCTTGATGGTAAAAAACGCATTCTGTTGCCCTTCGGCAATGGTAAAGGATATGGTTTTATCCAGACGGCGATACCGGTAAAAAGAAAGTTCATGCTGGCCCGGAGCGGCCACAGCTCGAAGTTCTTCACCGTTTTTCAGCGTGCCGACATCACAGCCATCCAATGCAACGCCGACGATCAGGCCAGAACCGTAAAAAGAATTGTCCCGGCTGATTTGGATAATGCAATCACTCATATTTCTTCCCTCCTTACTTGGAAGATAACACAAATAATAACAAAAATCAACCGAAAAGGTGGTGAAAATATGGCAGATGGGAAAATTGTGGTCACCGTCGACGCGGACGCAAAAAAAGCGCAGAAGGAGCTTGATACGCTGTCCGCGAAAATCGACAAGATGGAAGCCAAGCTAAACGAGGATACCGGAACGCAGAGCGGGCTTAAAAAGGAGCTGGACGCTGCGCTTCAGTCCGCAAAGCAGACGGAAGACGCGCTGAAATCGCTCCGCTCGGAGGCTGACCGCCTAAAGGGAATCACGTCCGGAAACGCTTCGGCTAATCCAGCTGAGTACATAGACGCTTATTCTCGACAGGCGGAGGTTGCTGCACAAATCAAAGAGCAGGAACAGCTGCTGGTGCAGCAAAACAAAACGGCGGAAAAGCTCGGGAGTCAATATGCAAAGATCACCGACAAGGTGATAAACCAGACCGCTGCGCTTGACGCTGCAAAGACCAAAGCCGGAGAGCTGGTGCAGCAGATCACAAATGCAAGCGGAGCCTCGGCTAAAATGGCGGAAGTATCGGCAAGCGTCGAAAAGAGCATGAACAAATTCGGAAGAAGATTAAGCGGGGTACTAAGGAGCGCGCTGATCTTTACCGTCCTGTCCCGCGGCCTTTCCCAGCTGCGCAGCTGGCTTAGCGAGACGATCAAGAAAAGCGACGAAGCGCGCGCGGCAGTTGCCAGGCTGAAGGGCGCTCTGCTCACGCTTGCGCAGCCAATCATGAAGGTGGTTATTCCTGCTTTTATCCTTCTTGTGAACGTGCTGACTCGAATTGTAAACGCGCTTGCAACACTGGTTTCGAAGCTGTTCGGAACGTCTTTTCCGAAATCTGCGGCGGAAGCCGCTGCGGCATATGGAGACGAGGCGGAAGCAATCTCCGATGTGGGAGACGCAGCAAAAAAAGCAGGGAAAAGCATGGCGTCGTTTGACGAAATCAACCAGCTTTCGAATGATTCCGGAAGCAGCGGCGGCGCAGGAGCGGGTGGCGGAATCGGATCCGATACGATAGCACCCGATTTCAGCGCCATGATAAAGGATCAGCTGACATCAATTACAGAATTGTTTGTGGGCGCGGCATTGCTTGCGCTTGGCGCAATTCTCACGTTCAGCGGCGCGAACATCCCGCTTGGAATAGCGCTTATGGCAGTTGGCGCGCTGGCGGTGTGGGACGCGGTAAGCAATCACTGGGGAGAAATCGCTGGAATCCTGCAAGGGCAAGTCGGACTTATCACGGCGATTGTAAGTACTGCCTTGCTTGCAATCGGCGCGCTCCTTGTCTTTTCTGGCGCAAACATTCCGCTTGGCCTCGGACTGATGATCGCCGGTGCGGTCGGCCTTGCGGCCACTGTGGCGGCAAACTGGGGCTCAATTACAGAAGCGCTGCAAGGGCCCATCGGAATCATTACGGCAATCGTAAGCGGGGCGCTGCTTGTTGTCGGCGCGATCTTAGCGTTCAGCGGCGCAAACATTCCTATCGGCATTGGGCTGATGGCGGCCGGGGCGGTCGGTCTCGCTGCGGTAGCGGCTGTTAACTGGGACACGATCACGGCGGCCCTGCGGGGCCCTGTCGGAAATATTGTAGCGATCGTGGGTGCGGCATTGCTTGCGCTTGGCGCAATTCTCGCATTCAGCGGTGCGAATCTGCCGCTCGGTATCGGGCTGATGGTTGCAGGAGCGGCAGGGCTTGCAGCAACAGCAACTATCAACTGGGATACGATCAAAACAAAACTGCAAGGGCCGATAGGGAAGATCACCGCGATTGTCAGTGCGGCGCTGCTTGCGGTCGGTGCGATCCTTGCATTTACAGGCGCAAGCCTTCCGCTTGGAATCGGGCTGATGGCTGCGGGCGCAATCGGACTTGCAGCAACGGCGGCTGTCAACTGGAATACGATTCAGGAAAAAATGAAAGGGCCGCTTGGCAAAATTACTGCAATCGTTGGCGGCGCGCTCCTTGCGCTTGGCGCGGTTCTCCTGTTCACAGGTGCAGGAATTCCGCTCGGGCTTGGACTTCTCGCAGCGGGCGGCGTAAGCCTGGCTGCGGCTATTGCGCCGAACTGGGATTTTATTGTCAGCAAGGTAAAAGATTGCTGGGGCAAAATCAAAGATTTCTGGAAGAAGAACATTGCGCCTGTATTCACAGGCGAATGGTGGGCCAATCTTGCGAAAAACGCCATGAACGGCCTGATTGCCGAAATCGAGAGTGGGATCAATCGCGCGCTTGGCGGTTTGGGCGGCCTTGTGAACGGGGCGATTAGGCTGCTGAACAAGGTTCCGGGCGTAGACATTGGAAATGTAAGCTGGGGAAATGTCCAACTCCCCCGCCTAGCCTCCGGCGCGGTCATCCCGCCGAACCGGGAGTTTATGGCTGTGCTGGGAGACCAGAAAAGCGGAACGAATATCGAAACGCCGCTTGCCACAATGGTGCAGGCGTTCAAGCAGGCCATGAACGAAACGGGCGGCATGGGCGGCAGACAGATCACGGTTGTTATGCAGCTCGACCACAGAGAACTTGGACGCGCGGTGTATAACCTTAACAACGAGGAAACACAGCGCGTCGGAGTGAAGCTTGCGGGGGTGAAGGCATGACAAGCATTTTGAGCCTTGACGGCAAGGAGTATCCGAATCTGCATGTTGTGAGCCTAAAGCGTTCGTTTTCCGTCCTCGACGGCGATAACGCGGGCCGCGTGATGACCGGCGCGATGACGCGAGACATTATCGGTACATTTTACAATTACAGTTTGGAGATCGATCCTGTTTCGTCTGATCTTGCAGAATATGATGCGTTTTACGAGAACATTTCCGCGCCGGTCGATAGCCACGTTCTGACTGTCCCGTATGCGCAATCTGTTTTGACGTTTGATGCCTATGTGGCAAACGGAGAAGATGAACTTGTATCAAGATACGGCGATAGGAGCGAATGGCAGAACTTATCGATTAACTTTGTTGCAATGAAACCGAAGAGGGTTCCGGTATGAGCGTTCGAGTGATTTATGAGGACGTTGCGGTAGGCGCGGCGGAGGCGGCCAGCGTGGCGAGCACCGCTGCGAAGCCCTTCTCCGACCTTCCGGAACTGCCGTATGGCACAGAGCCGGTGATCGTCGCAACAAACGAGCTGAACCAGTGGGTGCTGGACGGCTCCCGTCCGATCCTCACGACCGAGCGGGCGGCGTTCTGGTCTTCGGCTCCGAGCAAAGCGGACTGCACCTTTGACGCGAACCCGACGCTGACTATCACGCTGGACGGCACGTTCGCAAGCTCCGGCATTTACCTCTATTTTGACGGTGGCACCGGCGACTATTGCAGCGCCCTGACCATGACGTGGTACAACGGCGAGACAACCGTCGCGTCGCAGGACTTCACGCCGGACGGCCAGAAATATTTCTGCGCCAAGCCAGTCACGGGCTACAACAAGCTCGTGATTGAGCTGAAAAAGACGAGCCTGCCGTACCGCTATGCGAAGCTCCGACAGATATTCTTCGGCATCGTCCGGGAATTCGAGCGGGAGGATCTGCGCAGCGTCAACGTCACCGAGGGTGTCAGCGTGATCTCCGACGACGTGGAGATCAATACGCTGGATTTCACGCTCGACAACTCAGACGATATTGACTTCATTTTTCAGGAAAAGCAGCCCGTCAGCGCCTACGACGGCGCAAAGCTGATCGGCGTCTTTTACATCAAGAGCTCGTCCCGGTCGAGCGAACGGCTCTATGATGTATCCTGCCAGGACGCGCTCGGCATTCTGGACGACGAGCCCTTCGCGGCGGCGGTCTACAGCAGCAAAAACGCGAAGGAGCTGATAACCTCGATTCTCGGCGCGCACTTCACGCTGGACTTCGACCCTGCGCTGGAAGACGAGACCGTAACCGGCTATATCCCGGACTGCACGAAACGAGAAGCGCTGCAACAGATCGTTTTCGCGCTTCGTGCGACCATTGACACAAGCGCGTCGCGTGGCGTGCGCGTCCGGAGGCTCACAGCAGCCTCTCCTGCCACGATTCCGCTTGATCGGACATACACGGGCGGCAGCGTTGAAACGGCGGCAGTGGTCACGGAGATCCGCGTGACGGCACACAGCTATTCGGCGTCCGGAAGCGGGGAGAACGTGGAGGTCGGCGGTACGACCTACTATCACACGACGTCTGTCACGTCCAAGACCAATCCGAACGCCACCACACAGACCAAGCCGAACGTCATCGAGGTACGCGACGCTACGCTGGTCAACAGCGACAACGTTGCCGCCGTCGCGCAGCACGTCTTTGACTACTATATGCGCCGTCAGACGCACAGTGTCAAAATTGTCATGGACAAGGAAGCCCCGGGCGATTACGTGCAGACCACAACGCCGTGGGGCACGAAGATCACCGGAACGATCACCAGTATGGGCATTCGCCTCAGCGGAATCGCAGCGGCAGAATGCAAGATTATCGGCACATAGAACGGAGGTGCGACATTTGGTACAGGGAGATTCGTATAACCTTAGTGTTACCATCAAGAATAAAGGACAGCCGCTGGACGTTGCAAGCGTTGAAAAGGTGGAAATTTCTCTGCTTTATCTGCAAAAGAGCTATCCGGGAGAGATCGGATACGAGGACGGAAAGTTTCTGTTTCCCCTCACCCAGCAGGAGACCTTTCGGCTCCCGAAGCTCTGCCAGATGCAGGTGCGCGTGAAATTCAAGAGCGGTGACGTGATTGGCTCGGAGATCAAGCAGATCGACGTTGCGCACGCGCTTTCAAAGGCGGTGTTGTGATGGGCGGCATTGAATTTGAACTCAAGAACCGCGACCCGATCGACGTTTCCTTTAACGTTTCCGTGCGTGCTGGCGGCGGCTCCGGCGGCGGAGGCATTGCATCGGCGCAGATCGACGAGATCCGCGTGCTGACAAAATCGGACTATGACGCGATGGACGAAAAGGACGCGCGGACGCTGTATCTGGTGGAGGGCTGACATGCTGGCACTTGGAATCAAACGCATTCTGGCGCTGTTCATCGGCTCCATGGGCATTAAGTCCGCCCATCTGGGCGAGAAAACCATTTATGAAAGGCCGGGCGGCTTTTTGTACATTGAACTCAAAAGTGAAGAAAGGGGTTAAATCCGAATGGCAAGCTTTTTTAATTTAACACTCGATACGCTGGCACCTGCCGGTCTATCGATCATCCTGAATGACGGCGCACAGTACGCGACCAGCGCGACCGTCACCGCGAAGATCTCCGTCACAGACGCGGCGACGACCGGCTACCAGATGAAGATCTGGGGCACAAAGGCGGCGAAAACGGAGGCGGCTGCGTCGTGGGAGACATACGCGGCCACAAAATCCATTACGCTCCCGGACGGCGACGGCCTGAAGACGATCTATGTAAAGGTGCGCGACGACGTCGGCAACGAATCGACTGCGGCCAGCGACTCCATCACGCTCAACACCTCGATCCCCGCCGTGATCATCACCGGCCCCGACAAGAGCCGCATTTCCAAGGTAACGGGATACGACGCAGCGGCGTTCTCCTTCGTCTGCGATGTGGACTTTGAGGAATACACCGTCCGCGTCGTCCCGGCGACGAGCAGCCTGCACACGGCGGGCACGCAGATCCCGGCGACGGGCGGCTCCACGAACGTCAGCGGCACGGCGGGCGGCTACAAGAAGAACACCGCCATCAACGTCACTGTCAAGGGCGCGGATCTCGAATCGGCGTCTTCCGGCGACGGCGTGAAGATCGTGAAGGTCTTCGTCAAGAACGCCGCCGGGACGTGGAGCGCAGCCTAATGGCCGCGCCGGAGTTGACCTTCTCCATCACAGGAAACAAGATCTCGGCGGTATCCGGGTACGACTCCATCACCGTCACCTTCTCGTCGGACATCGCCTACACGGCCTTCGAGTGCCGCGCGACGAAGTCCGGCGAGGATTGGGGCCGCGGGAAGGGCGCTTTGATCGCGTCCTTCTCCCAGACCCCGGCGGGCACGCAGCGCACCTTTGAGGTATACGACGATTTCCTGCTTTCCGGTGATGGGGAATACCGCATTTCGTTGTTCGCGCAGGGCGTGGACGGCAGCTGGAACGACAATTACGGATTTATCCCGTCCGGACAGTCGCAGACCATGAAAACGGCTGACGGAGAGGATTTCCTGTGCATGAAGGAGTGATCGCATGGCGTACAACAGCCAGTATACCGGCGCGCAGATTGACGAGGCCATCGGCGACGTGCGCGGAAACAAAGCCGCATGGAGCGGCAAGCAGGACGTGCTTTTGGCCTCCGGGGCGAAGGTCGGCGACCTTATCAAGGTCAAGGCGGTCGACACAAGCGGCAAGCCGACGGCGTGGGTGGTGGCCGTGGCGGGCAAGGACTACCTCAAAACCGCCCCTGTCACCTCCGTCAACGGCAAGACCGGAGCTGTCAAGGTTCGCGAAGTGCCGTCTGTCACCGCCGCTGATAATGGAAAATTTCTGCGGGTTGTTTCCGGTGCGTGGGCGGCGGTAGAGATCGCAAACGCGAATGGAGGTAGCTTCTGATGGCGGAATATCTGACGAATACGGCTGACCTGACGGCGGTCGCCGACGCGATCCGCGCGAAGGGTGGCACGTCTGCGCAGCTGGTGTACCCGGCAGGATTCGTGTCGGCCATTCAGGCAATCCAGACCGGCATAGCCCCGCAACTGGTCGTAACGGTATCTGCCGGTGCGACGGTCACAGCGACGAACGGCTCCAAAACGATCAGCGGAACATCTGGCAGCACCGGAGTTTGTACGCTTACCGTTCCGGAGATCGGCACATGGAGCGTATCCGCCACGCTCAACGGGAAAACATCTGACACAAAAGCCGTAACTATCACGGACAGTTACGCGGTGTCGCTTAATTTTGTATATCCGACACTGAATAAAAATACTTGGGAAACAATAAAAGATATATCCGACGCGGGACAGGGCGCGAACTATTGGAGCGTCGGTGACCGAAAGGCTGTAACGCTAAACGGCACGGTTGGACATCTTACACTATCTAATTACACAACATATGCGTTCATTATTGGATTTAACCATAACGCGAGCCTAGAAGGGGAAAACCGTATCCATTTCCAACTTGCAAAGACCGCGCTCTCCGGCGGTACGGACGTGTGTTTCTGCGATAGTTACTATACCTCGCCCGTTTCGACAACCGGCTATTTCTCTATGAACAGTAGTGCAACGAACTCCGGCGGATGGGCGAGCTCGCAAATGCGTACAAATATTTGCGGGACAAGCCTCTCGAGCTATTCCGGAACGATTATCGCAGTCATTCCGGCGGCGCTCCGTGCAGTCCTAAAGTCCGTTACCAAGTACACGGACAATACGGGAAATAATAGCACATCCGCGAGTGCGGTCACGGCGACAAAGGATTACTTTTTCCTCCTCTCGGAGTTTGAGGTTTTCGGGAGCATTTCGAGAGCAAACTCGAACGAGGCGAGTAAGCAAGCGCAGTACGCCTATTATTCCGCTGGAAACAGCAAGGTAAAGTACAAGCACAACGGAACGAGCGCCGCCGCTCGTTGGTGGCTCCGTTCTCCGCTTGCGAGCAGCTCCGACGGTTTCGAGGACGTGAACACCAACGGGACAGTCGAAGACCGCACCGCGCGCGCTTCCTTCGGCTTCCCACCCGGCTTTTGTGTATGAGGGACAAATCCATGGAGTATATCGTATATAAGCGATTTCATAGACAGGGTATTGATGGAGCATTTAATCTCCAGTATGGGACTGTGGTATCGGAGATCGAAGGGTTCCTATTCACAAAGGACGGCAGGCGGATATGCGCTGTAACGTCCGAAAATGGATGGGAGCATTTCAGGCCGAATACGCCAGAGGGTGCGATGCGACAAGAAATGCTTGAACACCTCTATCGCTGGTACGAAAAAAACGGATGCGGTGAAGATTTTACGGATGACAAATGGCCGGGGCAGGAAAACGGCTACTGGAAAAATCGGTTGAGAACAGCAAACACAGAGCGATTAGAGAAAATCTATCAAGAGAAATTTGGAGGGACACCATGTATGCAGTAAAACAGGACGGTGCATTTGCCGGGTATGCAGACAACATTGTGCTCATCCGATTGCACAGCAACGGTTGCTATGTACCGTGCAAGGAAGATCAGGCAGAAGGATTTTGCGCTAAGATGGCTGTGACTATTACGGATGAAGAAGGAACTGAACATCAGGTGCTTTCCGACATGGTGTTTCATCTCACAGACCATACGCTGAAAGGTACTGAGCCAGAAGGCAGTTATGAACAAATGGGCGCGGCATTGCCACTCACAGATGCAGAGAACGCGGCGAAAATTTTACTTGGGGAGACAGAGTGATGAGTTACATAGAAAGAGCCAGAGCATTGCGTCCGTATATCGAAAAAGCGTCGATTAGCTTACCTGATGAGGATGCGCTGCAAGCAGTAGAGTTATTCCCACAGTGGGTGACAGGCCATTCTTACGCGGTCGATGATCGGCTGCAATACAATGGCGTATTATATCGCGTGGTGCAGGCGCATACCTCACAGGCAGACTGGACACCGGATATTACACCGGCACTGTTTGTGATCGTTTCACTAGATGAATGGCCGGAATTTGTGCAACCTACGGGTGCGCATGATGCCTACAATAAGGGTGACAAGGTGACGTTTGAAGGCAAGCATTACATCAGCTTGATTGACGGGAATGTATTTTCACCAGCGGAATATCCGGCTGGTTGGCAGGAACAGGCGTAAATTTGAGAATATGGGAGGAAACATGGAGCCTCATTATTGCAAATACGCCTACCGCAAAAACGGAGACGTGAGCTTGCATTGCCGGTATCTGACGGAAAAAGGGGCGAGGCAGGGAAAAAGGCCGACTGGACAGACGCGGCCTTCGTGCCGATCTGATAAACACAGAAGGGAGACACCATGGACACCAAGACTATCATCGTTACCCTCGTCACCGACCGGACGCAGGCGGATGTGGAGCGAGTGCGGGAGCTTGCCGCGAAGGGCTTTTCTGCCATGACTTCCGACGAGCAGGCGGAATGGCTTGCGGGGATGAAGGGCGCGTACAACGCTTCCGATCTGAACCGCGTAGGAACCGCCCTGAACTATCTGGCGGGACGCCTCGCCTCAATCTGCGGGAAGAGCATTACGTGGACGGCTAAAACCGATTGGGCCGTAACGGACATTATAACGGCATCACAGGCCGAGGCATACCGCAAGCAGGTGCAATCCATCCGCGACGCGCTTGCGTATCCTGCCGGGACGCCGGACGCGCCGCAGCTGGGCCGCCTGACCTACACCGATGCAAACAACATCGAGCGAATCCTGAAACTCTGCGAAGACTTAATCGTCAACGTTGCAAAATCTTTTCGCCACACCGGCGCGGCGGAGTGCGCCGCAGGAGGATTACTCACATGAAAGATAGGCAGCCAACACAGGTTTTAGCCAACGGCGCGATCCGCTACGGCGTCTATAACGCCGACGGCACGCTCAACCACTACGAATACCTCAAGCGCGAGGACGCGCCTACCGTCGAGGGTACGCCACTCAACAAGGCAAATCTGCTATCCGATGCAACCGCCGCGAAGATCTGGCCCGGCTCGAAGAAGCCGGACGACCCGACCGTGAACGACGCGCTCGGCAAGCTTTCGGAGGGTACGGCCAAAGTCGGCGACATCACTATCACCGCCCGCACCGACCTCTCCGACGCATGGATCCCGTGCGACGGGCGCACTGTATCGCAGGAACAGTATCCAAGCCTTTGCGCCGTCCTGCGGACGCCGGACAGCCCGGCGATTTGGACGGAAAAGACCGTATCAACAAACGTCGGAGCGGGCGGCGACGCGCTTTCCTACGAAAACGGCCACTGGTTCCGCACGTACCGGGACGCGACATCCGCACACATTCTGGTGTCGGACGACGGCGAGACGTGGGTAGAATGGCCGATTCCGCAGAACTTCTGGACCGACTCGACAACACTTACTTCTCGAATTGTAGCAGCAAATGCTGTAAAGTACTACAATAATCAATATGTATGTAGCGTGTTAGTACTGTGCGCTACAACATCAGGCACAAAATACAGTTGGGGTGTTCTATTTGCAAGAGAGGTATTTAACGCATTTCAAATCGATTCCCCAGGGGTCTTCAACTGGTATGATTCAGATCGGGTAGAAGACTTTACAGGTACGCGTGCAGACATATATTGGGATGGCCGCTACTTCTTTATAGTAGATATAGAGGACGTTCCATACGCCTCAATCGCCTTATTTCGATATACAGATCAGCTTACAGCTAAAACCAGACCAGCAACTAGCTCGGAAACATCGTGGACTGCTGGATCGCAACTCCCTGGGCATTCTCTGCAGAAGATTCTCGTTCCGGCAGCAGGCGATGGCATTTTTGTCGTAACTATACGTCCTTCCGGCTCTAATGTCGAAAACTCATACGGGTGGCTTTCATACTTCCAAGGTGTTACAGCCTCACGACTTGACAAAAACCTGAACACACTTAAACCAACAGATTCTATTGAGTATGAAGCCTTTTTTGAGGTGAATAACGATGTATACCTATACTACACACTCGACAGGTCTGAATATTATCGCTGCAAGATAACGGTTGGAAGCACACTGGACGTATCGACGTCTAGGATAACTGAAGGCGATAGAATACAGTATGCGATAAGCTGCAGCGATCAGGTTGTAGGGGTGTACGATTCGACGGTTAAAGTAGCAGAAGATATAGAGCAAGGATGGGATTTTTCGGCCTCACTTCCTAAAGCCATTGGTAACTATCCTGTTGCAGCAGGCACCATCGTAAGACTGCCATACAAGTCTCAGGGCACGATTGTACAGGATGGTGTCCACGATTTTGCGTACGACAACAAGAAAATCCCTGTCATTACACCCGATAGTCGCAGCAAAGCCTATATCAAGGCACTGGAGGAGTAACTATGCAGGACAGACAGGGCACAAACGATCTTGCGAACGGCGCTGTCCGGTACGGGGTATATGGCGCGGCTGGAAGTCTGCTGCGCTACGAATGGATCCGTCCGGAGGACGAGCCGCTGGAAGCTGGAACGCCGCTCACGGCCGGGAACCTGCTGACGGCACAGAGCGCTGCAAAGATCTGGCGAGCGGGCGACGCACCGGCGAACCCGATGGTAAATGAGGCATTCGGGAAGCTGTCGGAGCCGAATTATCACGTCGGCGATATCCTTACGACCGTCCGCGTCCTCTCCGCCCCGTGGCACGCGTGCGATGGCTCAACATTCGACCAGACTGCATACCCGGCCCTCTACGCAGCCCTCGGCGGCACGACGCTGCCGACAATCAGCTATTCCAGCGATACCACCACCTACATCAAAATGGCGGACGATTAGCCCGGCAAATAAAAGAGAAAGGTACAGAAAAATGGACACCAAAACCATCATCGTCACCCTCGCCTGCGCCGCGCTTGGCTCATCCGCGCTGACGGCGGTCGTCAATGCCGTCGTCAGCGCGATACAGAAAAAGCGCGGCAAGGCCACAACGCAGGAGGCGCACCTTGCAGAGATCGACAAAAAGCTCGGGAAAATGCAGGAGCATCAGGACGAGCAGTATCTGGCGATCCTCCGGCTGACCATCATGTCAGAGGAAATGCCAATGGCTGAGCGGCTGATTGCCGGGCAGAAATACGTAAAGCTGGGCGGGAACGGCGATGTAAAAAAGTTTTTGCACCAGCTGGAGGCGCAATGCGGGCATAGCAGTGCGCAATAAATTGGGAGGCAGATATGCGGGTAAAAGGCAAGTGGAGCAAGGGCGAAATGGCGCGAACCATTGTGTTGTATCTGCTCCAGCTCATCACGACGGTAATTGTCTGGGCCTGCGCTCTGAAAACCGTCGCCGTCCTAATTGCAGTCATCCGCAGCCCGGAGCTCGGCGCGTCGGTAGACCTGTCCGACGTGCTCGGATTTACAGGTTGGGCAACCATCACAGAGCTTGGCCTGCTTGCTTTCAAGCGGGTTTTTGCAAAAAAGAATGATCCGGTAGAATAACGAAAGGGGTACACAATATGTATAAGCGAGTGAATTTTGAACCGATGGATAAACACCTGTCGGAAAGCATTCGGGGGAAGCTTGAAGAAGCGGAAGCGCTCATCATGCAGCTCCCGGCGGGAAGGAATAGAAGTATCGCCCTGACAAAGTTGGAAGATACAATGCTTCGTGCGAACCTCGCAATCTCTGACGCGGTTGCGACGAGAAGCGAAAGCGAAACAAAGGACTGAAAGGAGCATACATATGGAAAACATCAAGAAGCGGCTCGGCAATCTGCTGAGCGTCAAATCTATCGTCACACTGGTGCTGACGGCGGTATTTGCGTACATGGCAGTCGCCGGGAAAATCTCGCAGGACTTTATGATGGTGTATACCGTCGTGATCGCGTTTTACTTTGGCACACAGAGCCAGAAAGCGCAGGACGCGATTGACAACGCCACGAAGGAGGATGCGCAGAAATGAGCATCAAGATCGGGCAGGCCAGTCTCGGCGAGACGGGCGGCCGCAATCAGCAGCCCGGCAATCAGACCGGGCGGGAGCTGAATATCTCCAACTGGTACAATGGCCGCTGGCTCGGCATCTTGCGCTACAAGAGCCGCAAAAAGGCCGAGCGGGCCGCGCAGACGTGCGAGGCGGCCATTAAGAACCGGAACATCGGCTACGACATGGACAACAGGAACACGGCGTATGAGGCAGCCAGAGCCGTCGGCTGGGACGTGAGCAGGATCACAAAGCCAGTGGAGACGGACTGCTCCGCGCTCATGATGCTCTGCGCCGTGGCCGCAGGCTGCGCGTCGGTAGAAGCGCTCTACCGTCGGCAGGGCAACAGCTGCACCACCTACTGTATGCTGCACGATTGGCCCGCAACGGGCGATTTTGAATTGCTGACCGGCAGCAAGTATCTGACGACGGACGCGAATCTCCTGCGCGGGGACGTACTGGTAAGCGAGGGCCATACCGTGATGGCCCTCGAAGATGGAAAAAATGCAGAGGAGGAAACCGAAATGGTAGAAAAGAGCAAGATCATCGTCGACGGAAAGGAAGTCACCGTCGAGCGCATTCTGAAGAACGGCACAAACTACGTAAAAGTCCGCGATATCGCCGCCGCGCTGGATCTCGAAGTGAGCAACAAGGGCAATATCGCCGTATTGACGCACAAGGAAAAGTAAGGGGGCAAAGCCTATGTCGCCGCAGGCGCGGGCCAAGCTGCCGCCAGAGCTGGGCAGGCTGACCCGCAAGGATATGGAGGCCGTGATCTATCAGGCCAATCTTGGCCGGGAAAATGAGAAGATCGCGCAGCTCTATTTTGTCGACAAGCTCCCGCAGGTCGACGTTGCGACAGAGATGTTCCTGGGCCGCGCCACGGTCCAGCGCCGCCTGCCGGAGATCATGCGGGAGATGCAGCGGACATCCAGCAAACTGTATAACTGAGATAAGCGCCGAGAAATCGGCGCTTATTTTTAAGAAAATTTTCATTTTCCTCTTGACATTTACACGCATTGCGTGTATAATAAGGCCATAAGATAAAACAAGGCGAAAGCCGGAAAGAGGTACATCATGGAAACCAAGATCATCAACAACCGTTACGAACTCATTGCTTGCACTGCCATTGCCACCGAGGCTGGTGACACGGAAGAACAGTCCGCGATCCTCTGCCGCGATATGGATGCCTGCCTGGGCGATGCATTCTGCGTGTACTTTGGCTACACACTGGACGAACTTGCAGACAGCATTGAAGACGCTGACTATCCCGATTTCAGCGACGATACACTCGCCACCGTCCGCATCGACGGTCAGCCCATCAGCGCGTACTGCTTCTGATCGATGGATCGCATCTGTTCTCAGTGCGGTGCGCACTTCGAAGGATTCTCGCGCGATACAAGATGCCAAAAGTGCCGAAGGACTCCAGTGAGAGCCCTTCGCACAAAGGTTTGCGCGGATTGCGGGAAGAGCTATGAAACATATGGTACGCGCTCATTTTACTGCCCGGATTGCAGCGAAGCGCGAAAACGGATTGCCCGCGCAGAATGCAGGAAGCGAAAGGCGGCGGGCAAAACCCGCCCCATCGGCTCAAAGGATATCTGCGAGCGCTGCGTTCTGCACGCTTTCGGCCGACTCGAACTTCGCGG
>ERZ825137.1102-NODE-1102-length-35931-cov-4.843266_pt1 | contig 35931 bp, 41 predicted proteins | sample MGYA00519873_ERZ825137 | MGnify/ENA primary metagenome ERZ825137 (study PRJEB31778, sample SAMEA3449190) | human gut metagenome | biome: human gut; feature: human-associated habitat; material: faeces | place: United Kingdom | collected 2010/2012 ...
TACTTAGTCTCTGCCTTTTTTAGGATTTTTTACCCCAACTATTGACAAAGAACCGATTTTTTATTAATTTATTCAAACTAAATTATCTAAATGTTCTATTATCTAAGGTATGCAATAAGGACAAGGATAAAATCCTTCGTAATCAACATATTCTCCACCTTTTTTTAATTTTACTTTAGCAGAAGCAGCTTTTTGCTTTGAAAGTACATATTTTGGTGAAACATTTGCTATTCCACTTGAAAAAGCTTTGTATATTTCACAATTTTTAGACTTATGATATAAATTAAGTTTCGCTATACTACCATATTTATCAATAAATTCACTTTCAGTTCTTGGAATTGTAAAATAATATCTTGTAGCAAGCTGTAAATTTGTTATTCCATATGTCTTAGCATTCAAATACTTATTTCCAACAGATAATCCCTGCACAAAAGCCATAAATCCAACATTTTCAACAGAAGCATATAGATCAGATTGTGTAGAAGTTGGAAAAGAGAAACTATACGAAATTCCAGCAGATCTTGCATAAGAGTTATTAGTATTAACAGCATATGCTAAGTCTTTTACTACAATATCAACAATAACATCTTTCCTTATTTCTTGTAGTTTATTTGCTATACTATCTACAAAAAGAGTATCACTTTCTTGATTTCCTGCAAGCACTCCATTGTTATTGGCATCTGATATATAAAAAGTTGTCACATCCTCTTCTATAGATTTTCCACCAGATCTTGAAGACCATCTGTGCGTTATATAATCATCCATTGTAAAATCAATTTGGTGATATGAATCAACAGTGTATCCATTTGCTCCATCTGCAATATATCCTTCAACCATCTCATTTTTTCCACTTTTTTTAGCGACAGTATACATATACGAATAATATCTTTTTGGCTTTAAAGCGTGTTTTATTACTTCTTCACCATTATCTACAAATGATTCAACAGATGAAACTTGTACTCCATCGTAATCTATAATTGCAATTGCAGGTATAAAAAGTTGCATATATGATTCTGCTGCTTCATTTCCTTTTATTCCAAAATTGTTATAAATAGAATCTAAAAATGTATCAACAGCTACTTGTGCATTTACACTTATCTTATTAGATTCACTACCAGAATATCCATAGTCAATACTTGAGTCTTCATTTTCAACTTCTTTCATCTGCTTTGTTGCATCTTCAGATGCTATATCAATTACTTGTTTGTAATATATTTCCTGCTCTTGAGCCTTAATAGTAAAAGACACATTAACATATACAACTATAATCATAGGAAGTAATATACCTATAAATATAAGTGATAAGTCTGTAATTTTCATACGTGCTCCTTTCTAAAGTTTAATCATTATTATTATCATTTGTTATAGTTATAACTCTAGATTTTGTTTCCAAATTCTTGCCAATCTTTCCCTGAATAAGATTAGCAGGTAAAATTACTTCATACTGACCAGATTTTTGTGAACTATCTATTTCAAACTCAACATTAAACACAGATGTTTCATTTGTATCATCAAGTTTAGGAGTTGTTACTTCTTTTGCCTGAATAAAAGTCGTAGAAGTATTATTCATTAACTTCATTTTTATATTATTTTTTAACACTTCTTTAATTTTTAAAGCATTATTTGAATTTTTATCATAATTTGTTACTGTAACATTAAATGTTATACTACTACCAATGTTTACAGATGTATTATCTTTTGCAGCATCAATTCTAACAAACACATCTCCTTGAGTAATCTGACTTTGTGGTGTTTCTTTCCATGCATTATTTTTAACTATTCCACCATAATTAATTTTTACCCTTTCGGTAGAAGATGTTGGAACTATAATACTAAATATGGCACCTGCCATTGTCGTAGATGAATTTTTTATTTTTACATAAATCTTATCACCTTCATTTAAATAACAGCATCCATTTTTTAATTTTTTATCACTTGAATTAACCTTAGTGTCCTTAACAGTACCAGTATCTTCATTAAAAATATCATTGTTATATTCTGAATAGTACTGTTCAATAAAAGGAATTTTGTCATATTCATCAGCAGTTTTAGCAGCTGCTACTTCATAAGGATCTTTCGTATAAACTTTTCTTTGAACCTCAAGTTCTATATCAAAATACATTCCTGTATTTGCAAGTTCACTAACAAATTTGTCATATAACTCTTGATCTAAATATCCCGAACTTATAACTGAGTCAACAAAATTTGTAGTTGATTTTAATGCTAAATTGTACGACATATCATCTTGTCTTTCAAAATAGTTATATAATGGAAATATAACCATTAAAGCAACAAAGACAATCATTGTAACAACTATACTTAAATTATCTTTCATTATATCACCTTTTACCCATTAAAAAAATGATTCTATTTCTGCATTTGTAGCTTTTTGAATAGTTATATTTGCCACTCCATTACTAGCTACTGATTCATATCTTAATATATATTTTCCATCTGTTCCTATAGCATTTAATACTTCAGCAATACTTAGATCTTTAGATAGCATTGAATTTGTATAATTTAACTGATCTTTTGCTTTAGTATATATAGTAACATTATATTTTGTAGCAACTACACCAGATTTTGAATTTACAAACTCAGTACTATACAAATCCTTTTGAATATAATTAAAATAGTACGACAAGACTTCAGATGGAGAAAGTAACAAGTTTTGTTCTACTGGTACATTAACTAAAGTTTCGCTACCAGAAATTTTATTTGAAAATTCATAGGACAAGTCTGCTACTTCGTTTATTCCATTAAAAAGCAAAAGTGATACTGTTAACGCTATTATAAATATAAAAACATATACACCTGTATAAATCGCCTCATATGCTGAATCTTCCATCTAATCTCCCCTTCCATACTTAATTATTTAGAAATTAATTTCATTAATTTTTTTTAATTAAAATCTATTGTAACAAAATCATCTACTTTAGTAACAGTTGATTTAGCTAAACCTTCACCTATATCTCTAGTAGAATCTTGTGAACCAAAAATCAGACCTTTAATTCTTCTTTTTAGTTCATCATCACTCATTTTACTTGAATTAAATTCTCCCTTTTCTAGAATCAAATTGCCTTTAAATGTAATCGTTACAAATTGATTTCCAACATACTTTTTTACAGCATTATACACTTCAATACCAGTTTTTGTAGTCGAATCAAAAGCATCATATTCATCAAACTGATTTTGGATAGATATATCAGTTTCATAAACCCTCGAATATACTTCTTGCATTCTGCCAAGTATAAAAAGTATAGCAGAAGTTATCATAATTGTTATAAATACTGCAACACCAATTGTGAGCGCTTTATTTGCTGAATTATCCAAAATAACACCTCCAAACTTAAAAGTAGTAATTTAATGCTATAAAAAACTATTTTTAATTATTATCTATTTATCATTATTTTTAAATCTATTATAATCTACTTTGTAATTATTTTCAATTTGTGCATTTGATAATGCTTTACTATATATTCTTACTGAGTTAATAACACCAACAAATGGTTCGTTAGATATTGTACCTCCAACATCTGATCTATTACCAATTCTAAGTACCGTGTTATCTTGCGGAGAAGATAATTTTGAAGTAGTAAGTTCTCCTTGAGAATTTTTATTAATATATACATTTACAGTTCCGGCATTATATACCAGTGATACTGTATTAAGTTTCGAGCTAGTAGTTGAATATATCTTTTCAACTGTTTGCCCATCATCAGTTACATAAACAATTTTAATATTATTATTTTTAGCATATATACAAAATCCACCATTTTTTAAGTTTCCAATCAATACACCATAATTAGACGAAGTCGACATATACGTACACTCAATAGTAAATTTTTCAGACTTTATATCATTATATCCTAAAATATCTTCAAGTCTTCCACAGTTTATTGACACAACATCATTTGCTGATGCCTTATTTTTATTAGATTTAAAATTTGCATACCCATTTGTTAAGTTCCAAAAATCTTCTGCTTTTGCATTTGAAGAAATGACACCATTATTGTTATTTTGAGTAAGATCAGACCAAGCTGTAGTATACATATCTTGTCCTTGATTAGAATTATATATGGCATCATACCATAAATTCATAGAACCCTTTTCATATTTTACTTCTGAAAGTTCACTTCCAACATAATCTTCTAACTCAGTTGTATTATACGCTTCATTTTGTATAGTTCCACCATAATTTATGTATATTTTAGTAGTATTTGAATTATTAGCACCAAAAGTTAAGGTGTTAAATAGCATAGTAGCAACAGTAACATTAGAATTTTTTACTATAACAGTAAACTCATCACCAATACTCATAGGATATATTGCACTATTTCCATCGATTTCATATACACTTTTAATTTTTGAACTAGAAGCACTATTTTGCTCTTCTATTCTTTTTTCAAGATAGTCTAAAATTTGCTTTTCTGTCTTTCTTTCAGAAGACAAGCTATAAGCTAAAACTAAATTAGTTTTTTCAGCACCATTTACTTTAATAGATTTTCCTTTATTTTCTTCATATGAAGATTTATACAAACTATAATCAAAAGTCCCTGTAATATTTTTATATTCATTACTATCGTAAGAATATATAACAGGATAATACTTTTTTGAAAGATGCTCCATTTTTATATCATAGTCATTACCAGTAGCAGCAAGATTAGATATAAAATCATTATACATATCCTTAGATAAATATCCCTTATTTTTTACATTATCAACAAAATTAGAAGTTATCTTTAGTGCAAGTGAGTATGATATGTCATCTTTTTTTTCAAAAGCAATGTATAGTGGTAATAGAAAAAATATTACAATTGCAACTAAAACCGAAAATACTCTTTGTAATGTATCCTCCATACTCTACTCCTCTCTAACTATTAATTTGCTCTAAATCTATGATTAATTTATAATCTTGATTTTTCCTTGTTAATCTAAAATGTGCATTTGGATTAATTATCTTTCTAAATTTTTCAAATTCAGATTCATTTAAGTTTATCTTTGATGCCTGCTTTTTAGTAATACTGTTTCCACTACCTTCGCTATCATAAGAAAAGCCAATTTCTACTATATTTTTCAAATTAACTTCAACTGTTGCATCATCATAGAAATAATTCATTATATTTATGACATCTGTACCGGTAATTTTAGAATTTTTATCTGTTCTTAAAAGTATATCTTTTACATATTCACTATAATTTGCATCAAAATCATACCCAGATCCAATTGATTGTACCATTTCTCTTGCAGTATTGTAATAAGTTAAAACAGCAGAAATAGTTGCAATAGCAATAAGCGTTGCAGCACCTATCATAATTGCACGTGTTGCATTACTCTCATCCATATATACCACCTCATATTTGTAATTTACATATACTTTAAAAAATATTTTTACAATAACTACTTTTTAAAATACACATAAGAACATAACATATATATAAAAGGTATATAACTATTAAGTATAATTATATACCTTTTATATATTTAAAACATATTAGAACATAACTAAATAAACTACTTCTAATTCTTTTTTTCAAAATATATTCCAACAACTGTATCAGATATTTTAATTAGATGTGCCTTGAACTTTCCTGTTGAAGGAACATAAGTACTTGAAGAATTAGCATCAGTCAACTTTCCAATTGCTGTTTGACTAGGATTTTCTTTTATCTTTGGTGCTATTTTGTAACCTGCATCTGCACTTGAAAAATTTCCATCCACAATAGATCTTCCATAATTAGTAGTAGTACCAGAACCATTATCTACAACAATAACCATACCTTCAGTTGTATTGTTAGCCTTTACAGCAGAGATTACTTGTGAACCTGTTAATACAGTTTCATCATATTGTGAAGTAAGTTGTGCTTGTAAAGATGATGAAATATTAGATACTTGTGAAGTTGAACTATTTATCATATCTTGTCCCATACCAGTTATTAACATAACAGCTGCTATTATGATGATGGTAATAAAAAGACCAACACCAATCATTATTGCCTTTTGTGCGTTATCCATATATTTTTACCTCCTCCTTATATTATATGAATATAAAATAAAATATAAATTGTATATAAAACACCTGTTGGTGCCTATACCTTAAATTAGAAAGTCATTTGGCTAAAGTAACTCATCATTTGCATTATTGATACTATCATAAGTGGTGCAACTAAATACCCACCTATTAAAAGTACCATTGGTGTAAATCCAAGTGCTTTACCAATTCTAACTTTTTTAGTAATAAGCCTTTCATTGCTATCTTTTCTTTTTTCATGGAAGTAATCCCTTTCTGTTTCAAGTTCATCAAATGCATCTTTTACAGGAATTCTTTCAACAGCTGACATTAACTGTTCAACTATTCTTTGGAAATCCTTGTATGGTACAGCTTCTTTTAACTCTTCAAGAGCTTGTTCTGCACCAGATTCATAGTTATTTAAGCAAGTTGCAATTGGTTCTTTAAAAGCATATGAGAATCTTCCAAGCCATTCAAGTATTGTTTGAACATCAATTCTATCAATGTACATCAACATGAATATAATTGATTGGAATTGCATTATTTCGTTTTCTTTTTCCATTTCTCTTATTTTATTTTTTATAACTAACATAAGAGTTGGGAAAGAATATGCAATAAGTCCCACAATCATGGCAGTTAAAACTTGCCAGAATTTAAGATAAGAATTTTTTACAGTATCTATTTTGTTGTATATTCTATCAACAGAATCTTGATCAACAGTTCCTGTTACTGGATCTGTCAAATCAGCTGCTAGTTCTTCCTTAGTTACCTTTTTATTCTTATACTTATCCATATATTGGCGATCTCTTTCATTTAATGCCTGTGCTGCTTTTTCTTGTGCATCACTTAATTTACCAAATGATAAGAATTCATCACTAATTTTTGTATATGCAGCAGAAACATCTATATGTTGCATATTTAAAAGTAAAGCTAGAGCTAATATAAAAGCTACGATACAAGATGTAAGTTTATTTACATATAACCACTCAACTGTAAGATATGCGTTCGTGTTTTTTATAAGCGTTACAGTTTTTCTGTATTTTCTTGTATTCTCCCTAGGTTTAAAGGCATCAACTACAACTTGTACAAGTCTGTATCTATATACTTTTTCCTGCCATTTTTTATTAGAAACCCTATCAAATTTTATTTCTTCTGAATCTTCACGAACAATTCTAAGCATCAAATAACATACAAATATTGATATTATTATCAAAGATTGCATGAAAAATCCAATACTACTATCATAGAAGTTCATAAGTGCTGGAAAGCTTGATTCTGCCCATCCTTGTAATGGTTTTATTGCTACAAGTGGTGCAACGGCTATAGCCGTTAAACTTCTAAACATATAATTAATTTTATCTCTTTTTAATATTTCTAGATTAATATCACTAAGAATATTATTTAAGTTTTTAAGATATACAGAAGTTCCTCCAACTTTTCTATCACCCAAATCCAAAGTTAGATATGAAACACCAGCAAATAATTTTAAAAATCTATTTGGAGCTGTATCATAGTACCTTTCAAGTTCAATTTCTGGATTTTCTGATATCATTGCCTCGACTATACGTCTTAGTTGTGGTACAATTTCTATATCGCCTAAATCATCAATTGCAGTAAGGAAAGCTTCCTCAATCATTCCATGTTCATGGAACGCATGTCTTATACTAGTAAATGCTTCTGGCATTTGTCTTAATATTTTTTCTGATACAGATGTAATACCCATATCAATTACTTTTTCAGTTACTATAAGTACACCAATAATAACTATTAAAGACATATATAAATCATCAACTAAGTTAAGAAATACAAAAAGCGCTGTAAACATAAATATCAAAGCTCTAAGCATTGATTTACCAGTTCTTTTTCTTACTTCATACTCTGTATAGTCATTTGTCATTTCAAGTTTTAATCTAGTCTTTTTTGTATAGTACTTAATTATTGGCATCTTAACAAATGTAAGATAAACTACTTGATATATTCTATCAAAACTATCTTTAACATTTGTTTTTTCTTTTACAATTAATTTATCTTTTGTATAAAGTGCAGAATTTTTTGAATATCTGCTTCTTAATATTTTTAAATATACAAGTAATGATACAATACCAATTACTGAAATGGAAGCAAGTATAATAGCTATCATTGTTATAGTATCCATTATATCACCTCCATGCAGTATCTAGGAAGTTGTCAAATCCTTTAACATCTTCTGGTGACATGTTATCTCTCATTGCTTTTATATTTTCCTCAGTTATTGGATGCTTAAATACATATTCACCATCAACCCATTCTACTATATTATGATAAGTATAGTTACTAGTTTGAGTCATATGTGAAAAATATTCAACGGCATTATCCATAAAATTATCAAGTTTACCATTTATATCACGTATATTTCTATAATCATTATTATAATTAAATTTCTTCTCAAGTGGTACACATTCAGTTATTCTTTCAATATATCTAGTACCATCAGTACCTCTTTTTAAGTGTATATCAAAGTTTATAACTTGTACAACCTGAACTTCAGCAACATTTTCAGAATTAAACATACCAATCTTTAAAAGTGAGTTTCTAAGTGCTGTTATTAAGTTTGGAAATGTTTTAGCATGGTGAGTAAAAAGTGTAAATTTAGATGCAACCTGTGCCATCTGAATCATCCAAGCAGCAACCGGATCAGTTGCAACCTCTCCTAGGATGTTAACACCACCATCTGTTTTTTTCTGAACATCAAGACCCATCTGACCAGTTATTGTATCAGTTTCTCTTAATGATAAGATGTTGTGATAAGGATATATTTTTCTTAAGTGTAATTCGAATGCAGTTTCCTGTACACGAATTGTAATTGTAGGATACAAGTATTTCATTATAGCCATCAAAAGTGTAGTTTTACCACAACCCTGCTCACCAGTTATAGCTGTAACTCTTGCACCTCTTATTAAATATTTAAGTAATTCAATAACATTTTCTTTATTTTTATGTACTAATAATTGTTCAGCAGAAATAAGTGTTGGTGGAGCAAATTTTCTTACGAAAAATGCCCAAGATTCTGAAAAGTTAGGACGTAATACAACAACACGGGAACCATCCTTCATTTCATTGATTTTAAAACCAACAGATTCAGAAAGTTGTCCTGGATTGTTATACTTATATATGTTTTGACAAACTCTTTTTAGTTCTGCCTCACTGCCAAATGACAAGAATGATAAATATGTAGCTTTACCTTTATAGAATATCCAAACACTATCATATGACATTGGTAGTCTTTTACCCTTCATTTGCTCTATATAATCATCCATATCAGACAATTGATCTAGGAATGATGGTGGAATACCAGATACACCACCAGATACACCATCTATATTCATATCACGTATATCGTCAACAACACTGTAGCCTTTATATTCTTGATATATTCTTTGAACAACGATTTCCAACTTATCATCAAATGTAAGCGTGTCTTCAGATACTTCATTTGCAAATATATTAGATATCTCATCTGCAGTTATAACATATGAAGGAACCTCAGGATCAAATTCATATTTTGGAAAATCCAAATTATATTTAGTAATTATCTGAGTTAAGGCATCCATCTTGTATGTTTTCTTATATATGTGCATCAATATTTCAAATTTATCTTGTGGAGTCATAGCGTCAAAATCATCAAAAGGAATTGCATTGTTTATGTTAAAAGAATTAACTTTATAATTATTCCTTAGTAGGTCAAACATTAAAGTTTTTACATACTTTTTATCACTTTTATCAGCATAACCAGCACCACGAAGTGCCTTTTTTAATTCATACTTAACATTTTTTCTTCTTTCAAATTCCTCTTCTGATAATGCTAAATCATAAAGGTTCATTCTTGTTATCTCATCAAATTGCTTTTTAATGAACTCTTTCATCTTGTCAATACTATACTTTTCTTTTTCTCTTGACAAATTATCCGCTGCTTCTTTAGTATCCACTTTCTTTACTTTATATACTACAAATCCTACTACAAAAACTATAAGTAAGATAATTAGCAATATGTTAAATACAAGTGCCATTATATCACCTCTTAATTACTTTCTTCTTTTAATTTTGAAAGTTCAAAAATTCTTGAAACAACCTCATTTGTTTGAGATAAGAAATATCCATTATAGTCTCTTGAATCTGCATTAATATTTTTATATACAAAGTCTATTACAGTACCAGTATTACATGCATCAGCAAAAAGATAATTATGTGGAACCGCATATATTGGCTCTTTAATCCTATACTTTATTTTAATATTTTGAATATTAAATCTTGATTTAGACTCATAATCTGCTATAACGTAAATCTTTTGTTTATCTTTTAGCTCTTCAACAGCACTTACTTTGTTAAAGAACTCATCAAGCTTTATCACATCTTGATTGCAAATACAAACTACAATTTCAGCATCTGCTAAAGTATCCCTTACAAACTTTTGTGACATTCCCTTTGGTAAATCAAGAAATACTAAATCATATATTTCTGCAGCTTTTCTTGTAATGTACGGCAAATTATTTACCAAATCATTATATCCATCTTTATCTTTTGCAGTCATACCATAAAGTATATCAAGTCTTCCCTTTAAAACTGGTTTTGCATAGTTTTGAATTGCATCAGATGTTAGCTTATTACTAGTAACCAGTCTTATAAGTGCACTAACACCAAGATTAGCATTATCCAGTGCACCACTAGCCTTTAATTGATCATATAAAGTATATGATGTTTCAATTTTTTTTGAATCAAAATTTCCTTGCATTAAAAGGCAAGACGCTTTATGCACAACAGACATAACAGTACTTATTGCTACAGCTGCATGTGTATTTCCAGTCATACTCGTATCTGGTCCCCAAAAAACAACTCTTGGCATAATTAATCTCTCCTCCTTTTAATTTCTTTTATTACATTTTTATATGATGGCTCACCTATAATTTGTGCAGTAATTTGTGCCAAATTTTCTAAGTATTGCTTTGTATGTTTTTTCAAATCGATAATCCCACTGTATTGTGAATCTATATCAACCACCTTGTCCATATCATCTTGCATTATTTCATACTCAGGTTCTTGCCAATCAACGCTATAATCAATAATTGCATTTTTAAAATAATCTTCAGCTGCTCTTGACATTATACCTTTATATAACACTTTCGTTAATTTGACATTTTCTTCAGATTGATTATATACTCTTATAGCTTTTATTATGTCCTTGTTCTTAGCTATTGACAAAACACTTGTATCTATAAAGAAATACTTTTTGTCAATTCCTCTAGATCTGAAAAACTCATAAGACTTAGGACTATCTATATCAATTAGCATACAATCATATAGGCTGATGTTGATTCCTTGTTCTGACATATAGTTTTCAACATCATGCATACTGTCAAAGCCAACTGCAAAATCAATATTATTGTACTGTGTTATGTATGATCTTCCAACATTACTAAGTGCTGGAACAACAAATTTAAGCTTTCTATCCAAAGTAGCATCTACTACTATTACAGACTTTCCCATAGAATATAACGCTTTTGCAAGATTAATTGCAAAATCATACTTATCCATATAACCTATCAAACCTACAACTTGCATTTCTTATCCTCCTAGTTTTCTATATATCTAATACTTATTAAAATTTACTCAACATTTCCAGATACTAATTGATCTCTTTGAGTTTTTTGTGTTGTTATTGATTGTTGAGATCCTGATACAACATTTCCAAATTTTTCTTCATTGTTATCTTCATATTCTTTTAAAGCATTTTCCATATTTGCTCTTGTTTCAGCATTTAATTTTGCTTTTGCTTGATCTAATATATTTGAGTTTGATTTTATTAAATCCATTACTTTTGTATTTGGTTGATAATTTTCTTTTGTTCTTGTTACTGTTGTTGCAAAGTTTTTATATTCTTTTACAAGATCAAGTACTATAGTAGTAAGTTCTGTTTCATCAGCATCCTTTATATCAGCAATTTTATCTTTAATATTTTCTTGAACATAGCCTTCTGCTTTTTTTGCTTCTTCATCTGATACTTTTATTTGAGCATCTTGATCAACATATTTAGTTGCATATAACTTTGTACCTTGCTCTAAGAAAGAATCAACAACTGCACTGTTTAAAAGTAATCTTTCATCTTCTGCAAGTTGTAACCACATTGTCTCTCCTTCAATGTTTGTAACATTTTTTTGTGCTAATACAATATAATCTGTACCATTTGGAAACATTATTCTTACATCTACTATATCACCAGTATTTAAATCACTTGGCATTAAAACAGTATTTACTTCCTGACTTCTTACGTCAGATGAAATAACTTCATCTGTAACCATGTTACTAGTAATAGGAACACGAGCAGCAATACTATATTTTGCTACTTTTCCTGAAATATCGCCTAAGTCAAGTACACCTGATGGTACCGTATTATTGTGAATTGTAACAGTTGTTAGCATATCATCACTAATAGTTTCTCCTTGAACTACATCTTTAGTCAAAACGGCAACATTTTTTGTATACTTTGCAAGATACTTCTTGTTTGTTCCATTTTCATATGATTTTATAGTACTAAGAGCCCACCAAACAGTAAGTCCAATGCCTACTACACCTATTGCACAACCAATAGCTACACCTTGTAATGTTTTCTTTTTTATTTGACTCATACCTATCATAACGTATTCAACCTCCATTAATTTACTTAGGTTAGTATATCTCATTTTTACTTAAAACTCAATATTTCAAATTTAATTTTTTCCTCTAGAAAACAAATGTTAGAAAGTTGTAATTTTTGTGAAATATTTATGTAACATTTACTTTTTATGTTTATGTTTAGATATAATCATAATATTTTAAAGCAATTAATTATTCTACGTATTAGTCTATTAAGAAAAGTCGTACTGTAAATATTTATTTAAATATTTATATGTTAATAACAGCATAAAATTTATATGATATTTTAAATATAAATTGCGCTAATATCAGTTATTTATTAATTTTTTAGACTATTTTTCTAACCATAAATTTGTAAAAAATTTACATTGCTAATTTTAACTATATATTATACACTAGTTTTGGTATAATTTGTAGATTTCTAACAAATTATATTATTATATGGGGAAAATAGATGAAAACTAAATTAAAAAATAATAAAAATAATTTTTTTACAAAACTAACTCTTAAAAATGGTATAAGTTTAATAACACTCGTAATTACTATTGTAGTCGTTATAATACTTGCTGCAGCTGTTGTTATGAGTTTAAATAATAATAATGTCTTAACTAATGCTAGTAGTGCTAGATATACTACAGACTTAGACACTATGCAATCTTATTTAGAACTTGCTACTCAAAAGATATCTCTAAAACATCAAGGTACTATACAATTAGATACTGGTGAAATCTCTATGGAGGCTACTTCTAATGTTAAAGATACTAAAGGCACAATTACTTGGGAAAGTACTGATATTGGTAACCTATCAGGTGAAATTATCTTTGATGAAGGAACAGATACTGATACTACATTTTATACTGGTTATAAATTACCTGTATATGGCAGTGAAACTAAATGGTATGTTGATGAAAGCGGTAAGCTAGTACTTCAAACTGGTAGTAGAATCTATGGAGCTGATGAAGTACCAACTAAAACAATCAATGCTAGAAAAATATTAAATAATCCTCAAAAATACTACGGTGCATACGTAAATTATACTCCTACAAATACATTATCTGAAAATTACAAATGGCGCATTTTTTATGCTACAAATGATAATATATTTTTAATATCTGCAGATTATATAAATGTTGATGATCTACCTGCAACAGCAAATGGAAATAAGCCTATGAATGTAGATGCTTCTTATTCAAGATCTGCCCCATTTAATAATATACTAAATGATTATTCTGGATGTTCTGATATAACAGAAGACATGAAGTGGTTTAATAAAGATTATTTTGATAAAGGATTCACAAGTACCAATACAAATATGAAAGCAGTGGCATATATGTTAGATAAAAATATTTGGACAGAAAAATTTAATGGAAAAGAAGTAGACTACGTTATAGGTGGTCCTTCACTTGAAATAATACTTAATTCTTATAATCAATTTACTAATCAAAATAATATGTATCAAGCAAGAGCTAAAAATTCAATCGGGTATGAGATGAGTGATGACGGTGGTATAAGTTGGAATTATACCTCAATCTCTAGTTCAAAATATTTAATTCAAGGTAGTGGTTTATACAGAATTAGTAGCCAAAGTAATGCTTCAGCTTATTGGATAAGTAGTCCATCTGCTACTACCTCTAATTATGTAATAGATGTATACTGTGGCGGAAATATAAATTATAATGATTATGGCAACCCAGATAAAGCTTTCCGTCCTCTTATTTGTTTACAATCTGGTATTCATTTAAAAGAAATTGAAGAAGGCAAAACTTACGACATTTAATTTTTTTACAAAAAGTAAGTTTAAATTAAAACCATATTTATCAAAAAACAAGAGTAATATTGTATTTAAAAATAACAGTATTTACTCTTGTTTTTTTTCGAAATTTTTAATTCCATTTATGTTTTTACTATCTTTAATACATATTTCATTATATTATACATTAACTTTCAAATATACTTTGTAATAATATTTTTCAAAATAATTGACATAAATTAAATGCTATGATAGAATAACGACGTAATTTAAATTTTTACTCAATAAAATATATTTTTAGAAGGTGATGCTCATCTTATCATTATAAGACAGAACTACAATCTATGTAACCCGCTGTTAAATCATTCAAAAGGAGATTTTATGGAAAGTTTTAAAAACGTGAGCGTTTATGACATTCTGAAAGATATATCAGAACGTTCAAATTATGATTTTTCTGATGATGAGCTCTCTGACAATTACATCTCATCTATTTCAGAAGACTACTACGACTTTTATGAGTATTTCGAATCCGTAGACAGAATACTTTCAAGTGGCTTTAACAAAGCTGCAAAATCTGACCGTATGGTAAGATTCAACTCGCACCGTGAAGCTGGTAGACGTAAAGCAGAAAAGAAGAACACTATTTCAGTCAACGGTCGTAAAAAGATTTATCTGAAGCGTCGCCATGAAAAAGCAAAAAGTATCCAGGGTAAGACTAGAGCATTAAAACGTGCTAATGCGTTAGCTTTTAAATCCGAACTGTCAGACTATTTTGCAGAAGGACTTGAAGCTTAAAATTTATGTATGCTATATAAAATAAGACCTGTGACTATATTAGTCATGGGCCTTATTTTTACTATTTAAATATATATATTTACTAGCATGCTAGAATAAGTTTTTTAAACAATACTTTTATATAATCTTCAAATTTTGCTCTGTTTACTTCATTTAAAGCAATAATATCTCTTTGCTCAATTATTTCGTTTGTGATTTTATTCACGATTTCCACTTTTCCTACTTTTTTCCCTTTTTCTATAGGAGCAATTATACCATCATCATATATTACATTTGTTTCAATTTCTATATTTGTAGCTTTATTTTTTAATACTGTTACATCTTCAGCTATTCCAACATCTAAATTTACTCCAAGTGACTTTTCAACAATTTCTTTATCAACAATGTTATCTTTAGAAAATATCGTTTGTACATCATAATTTGCAAATGCAAAATCTAATAATTGTTTTGTTTCTTGAAGCCTAATATCAGAACTTGGTGCCCTCATTACAACAGATAAAAAAGTAGTACCATTTCTCGTAGCACATGCTGATAAATTAAATAGTGCACTAGAAGTAGAACCTGTTTTTAAACCAGTAGCTCCATCGTAAAAACGTATTAATTTATTAGTATTTGTAAGGCCAAAAGTTCCACCTCTTAATGAATCCATCCAAATAGATGTATATTTTAAAATATCTGAGTGTTTTGTTATTAATTCTCTAGACATTATAGATATATCTCTTGCTGTAGTATAGTGTCCTTCCTCATCAAGTCCATGGCAATTTTTAAAATTAGTATTATTCATCCCTATGCTCTTAGCTTTTTCATTCATCATTTTTACAAAATTTTCTTCTGAGCCAGCTATATGTTCTGCAACTGCAACAGTAACATCATTTGCAGATGCAAGGCAAATTGCTTTTAAAGATTCATCAACACTTAATTTTTCGTTTTCTTTAAACCATATCTGTGATCCACCCATTTTAGATGCCTTTGCACTACAAGTAATCGTATCATCATATTTTAATTTTCCACTATCTATTTGTTCCATTGTTATAAGTAGTGTCATAACCTTTGTTATAGCTATAAAAAAGACATTTTTTTGATTTATTTTTATTAGGCTTTGAAAAACCTAATTCAACATTTACTTTTTCTATCTCGTTAAAATTAAAATAAATTTCTAAATTAATATTTTTTCTATCATCATTTATTTTAGATACTACTATTTTATCGATTAATAATTTTATATATAAATCTATATTTTCTCTGTTATCTAAATTTAATTCATTTGATATATGTTTTCTTAAATTTTGAACATACTCATTTATATTATTTAGTTCTTCTTGTTTTTGATTTAACAAACCTATTTTTTCTTTTATACTTCTTATTTCATTATTTAGTGTTTCATTTCTTTCTTTAAATTCTTCATTTGTTATATATTCATTTAAATTAAGGTCTAGTAATTTTTCTTTTTTAATTTCTATTACTTTAATTTTCTTTTCTAAATTAGCATTTTCATTACTTAATTTTACTTTATAATCATCATTACTATATCTTTTAAATAAATCAGCTATAATTTTTTCTTTATTTATATTAAATTTAGAAAATGTACTTTTCATTATTAAGTATAGTTCTTCTTCTAATATTATTGGGCTTTGACACCCTCTTAGTCCACTATTATCATATACACTGCAAACCCATACAGGTCTACATTTTCTTTTTGGACCTGCTGAACGGATAAAATGTGTACCATGTTCTTTACAAATTAATTTACCACTAAAACCATATCTATTCAAAAATACACTTTTATCTACATTTATATCATTAAATGCTTTACTTCTTTTTTCAAATACTGCATTTGCTCTATCCCATAATTCTTCTGATACAATTTGTGGTACTATGCTTTCATCTTCACATTTTTTAATTATCCATTCGTTCTTATCATTTCTTTTTTGTTTCTTACTTCTATAATCTGGTTTTGTAGTTGTATTAGTGCAATAATATCCTTTATACTTTGGATTAAGCAAACATCTTTTTAAATTTGTTGGAGATATTTTAGTATTATTACAAGTCCTATATCCTTTATCATAAAGAATCTGAGATATTTTATTAAATCCATATTTATCAGTTGCATAAAGTTCAAATAATTCTTGTATAATTTTTGCTTCTTTATTATCTATAATTAACTTTCCATTATCTTTAATATATCCTCTAATATTATTATTTCCAAGTACTCTATCTTTTTCAATAGACCTTTTAAGCCCAAATCTAACCCTCTCAGACAATTTCCTTACTTCATCTTGTGCTATACTTGCCATTATAGCAAGTCTTAATTCTGAATCTGGAAGTATAGTATTTATATTATCTGTTTCAAAATATACACCCACTTCACGTTCTAAAAGTTCTCTTGTATATTTTATACTATCTAATGTATCACGAGCAAATCTACTTATTTCTTTTGTAAGTATTAAATCAAATTTATTATGTTTTGAATCTTCTATCATATTTAAAAATTCTTCTCTTTTTCTTGTACTTGTTCCACTAATTCCTTCATCAATATATCCATTTACAAAAGTCCAATTTTTTACACTTTTTATTTTATTTTCATAATAAAATACTTGATTTCCTAATGAATTGAGTTGATTTTCTTTTTCTGATGATACCCTAGCATAAAATGTAACTCTTAAATTTAAATCATATATACTTTTTCCACTCATTAATTCTTTTCTTATACTTAGTAAATCCATAACTTTACCTCCATTACACTAAAATTATATTTAAGTAACAAAAATAAAGTCAATCCCCTTTTTGAATTTGTTTTAAGATATCATTATTTACACTAAGATATGTTTCGTAAGATATATATTTTTTATCATATAGCCTTCTATTTATTTCCTCTTGTATTTTTAACTCATATTTTTCTTTAGTAAGTATATCTAGATACCATTCCAATATGAATTCCCCCTATTTAATAATATTTAGGTTGTATTTTTTTATTACATCCTATATTATTAATAGCGATAAAAATGTGTAATTTTGTTTAGTCTTGCATAAAAAATGTACCCCATATTTTATGAAGCACATTGAAATATTATATATCCTTACTTAATTTAATTTTTAATTATAATTAAAATATATTTATGAATTTTTTATTCCATAAACTTTATATGCATTTTTAGTGGTATTAATTATAACTTCTTCTTCAGAAATACCTTTAATTTCTGCTATTTTTTGTACAATATATTTTAAATTAAATGATGTATTTCTTGACTTCTTTTCAAATGGTTCAGGTGGCAAAACAGGGGCATCAGTTTCCAAAACAATTCTATCAATAGGAGTGATTTTTACCGTTTCTTGCACCTCTTTATATCTTGTAACAGGTCCTCCTACCCCAATATAATATCCCATTTCTATAAATTTTTTTGCCATTTCAGGTGTTCCCGAATAACAATGCATAATTCCACATTTTTTTACTGGTCTCTCTCTTAATATTTTTTCTACATCTTCATGTGAATCTCTCGAATGAATAATTATTGGTAGACTATATTTATTTGCCAATTCAATTTGTTTTATAAAATATTCTTTTTGCATCTTTTTAGGATAATCAAAATGATAATCCAACCCAGTCTCTCCTACAGCAACTAATTTTGTATTATCTTTATGGTTCTGTAGTATTTTATCAACATTTTCAAGTGATACTTTTTTTTCAACTTCCATTGGATGTATACCTATTGAAAAATATAAAAAAGAATACCATTCTGAATATTTAATTACTTTTTCAATAGATTCACAATTAATTCCTATATTCACAATACCGCATAATTCATCCTTAAATTTATTAAATAACCCTTCTCTATCATCATCAAACTCTTTCCAATCATAATGAGCATGTGTATCAAAGTATAACATATAAATCCCCCTAACATTTATATTATACTACCCTTATAAAAAAAAGACAAGATATTAATAATATCTTGTCTCAGTATTTTAATATCCAAGAGATTCAAATCCAGGATATATGCTTTCAGCTAAGCTAGTCATCTCTGTAAAATTTCTCTTCCTCTTCAAATCAAATACCGCTACCCAATTATCTTTCATTTCAATATTATGGTAATTTTTACCTATAACATCAAATTTTAAAGATTCAAACATGTGAACCACAATTTTATTATGAAGACGTGTCTGAATATACACATATTCATAATCATTATTTTTCAGTTCATTGAGGATTTCTAATAAAGCCTGCTTAGCATATCCATTTCTTTGAAATTCTGGAAATACATAAATGCCATTAACCTTGGCATATTTAGATGTTGAAAAGTGTACCATCATGTACCCTACGGTTTTATTACAATCTTCAAGTTCATATACTACTCTTTCGCCACTTTTAAAAGTGTGTTCATTTTTCTTAACCCATTCCGCATAATATGGGTATTCATCAATGAATTCTTCTGTTAAACTCCGCAACCCTTCATTAATTTTTTGCTCCTCTTTTAATAATAAAACCTTCATAAGAAAACTCCTTTCTATTATGTGTTAAACTGATAGTTCCAAATATTTAAATGTCCTTTGGCCGGGATTGGTGTAATAGGTTCAATATCTTCTAAAATCCAAGCATATCGTCCTATACTATACTCTCCACACAAAAATTCCTGTTCTTTAGTTTTTATTTCATCTAAGAATTTTTGATCCATATATACACAATCAACCAATTTACATTTACATAAAATATTGCCATATCCCATTGCAACATTAGGAATTAATTCTAGCAATTTAATAGTGTGCGGATCCTTTTTATTAATTTTCTTGCTACTTGCATGAATATATAATTCACCTCTATATGATGTCTTCCAACTTCTAGTTTCAATAATTTTTTTTCTTTCCTTAATAAGCGTTGCCCATGGTTCAATCAAACTCAAAACTTTCATATACTATAATCTTCTCCTTTCAATAGAATCAATTTACAAAAACAAATTCTGTTTTTGATATATGCACATTTTACATAAATATTATATCACAGAATTTCGAACAAATCAACATATCACCTTATTTATAATTAAATTATTACTATATTTTTCCAAATCAAGTATCATAGTGTCATATTTTTCTTTTTCAATATCATCTTGGGTAAAACCTAATTCACTTGCAAAATTCATTATTTCATTTTTTATATTTTCTATATCATCTTCATTTTCTGTTAATTTTTCTATTTCTACAAAGCATCCTAGTCTATCCACTTCATCAACAGTAATATTAAATCCTTTTATACTAGTCTCTTTTCTATATTTATCTACTTCAACAAGTTTATGATATCCAAGTGCAATAAAAATATTATTAATTACATTTGAATCTTCAACAACTGTTTCATATTCCAAATGATTTAATCTTTGTTTTAAAGTAATATAATTTACTCCATTTTGTTCTCTTATTCTAAGTACATTCTCACCTGACGGAATATTAAAATCATTTATACCATTTTTAACATATATATGGTCACATTGATGTAATTCAGAAAATTTACAATCTAATTTTTTCAATTCATTATCTATTCTCTCTTTATCTTTTACTCTAAATTTAAATTCAATTTCAAACATTTATATCATCCTTTCTTATATACTAAACATTATATCATAAATTTTATTTTTTTCTACAATTTCTATTTAATTTTTATAAAGGTTTGGAATATCCTAAAGTAAATGTCAGACATTTACGAATCTTGCTATAAAAAAAGAATAGTATTTCTACTATCCTAAAAATTTATATAACAAGATATACTATAATTTATTTCATTTGTTAACTTACTATTTTTCTTTTTATTTCTATTAAATTTAAAAGTATCTTTTAATAAGTCATAACTTTTGTAACTGATGCTGGTAATAACTTTTCATCAGCATTATTTTCATATAAAATAGTATTAGTCGTAGGTTCAATTAATATTTGTGATACGGATTTAAAATCAAATTCTGCAGGCTGTATTTTTAAATATGACTCGGAATTTACAGATACACTACTTTCGTCCTCTATATATCCAGTAATATTTTTATCATCTTTAGTATTTTTTGACTCATTATCTAACGTATATAAATAACCTGTACAATATACTTGCTTATTTATCCACATTGCACACATAAAAAGTAAAATAAAAATAACTTTTTTTCTAATCTTATTCAACAAAATCCCTCCAAAAACAATATAATTCGACTACTACATTATATTATTTTATTTTCTATTTATGAAATAATAATTAGTTTAATTGCAAAAGTAAATTCTGCTGTAACATTAGTAGCTATTGTACTTATATTACTTTGTGCTGTATTCATTGTATTTGTTTCTTTATTTAAGTGTATATATAGCTATTATCATTATTATACTTTCAATTTTCTACTCAAATAATGAATAAAATTGATTTTCAAATTTTTCAACAACGAAATTTATACTCTCCATATAATTAATTAATTCTTAATTTCTTTGTTATTTCTTGCAAAAGTGTATTTATCTTCCTTTAATTTTATTATATTAAAATTATTATTTAAAGGTCAATCCTTTAAATAAGGTGCTACCGTAAGCAGTACTTTAATACAACAAAAATTTTATGCGCTAACACTAGCCAATATTGTTGATATTAAAATAATTCCTGTAGATATCATCCCTAAAATACCTGAACAGATCATACACATACCAATTTTAGATTGCGCTACCGATTTTTTTAAGAACGTACCAAAAACAAGTAATAATACATCTACTATAACAGATAAGTATATTACTAATATGCCATATGTTATACTTTTATATTTTAACATTTGATGTGATACATCAACCATATTAGCAGCATTATCTTTTATTTCTTGAGTTGTATTAGAATCAGATGCTATTTTATTAAAATATCCACTTATTCCTACCATTTCTGTACCATCAACTTTATTTACTACATTTGTTGCATTAGAAGCTTGATTATACAAAATAATTGGGATAATTCCAATAATAGCTACTAATATAATTACAACTAAAATATTTTTTACAATTTTTTTATTTAAAATAAAATTTTGATACATCTTTATTTATTTTATTATAAAATAGTTTACTAATACTGTTTTTTGTGGTATAATAGTTTACAGTAATATATTTTATTTTTTTATAATTAATGAAAGGAGTTCCCTATGAGTGATATTTATTTTGTACCAGAAAGTACAGCTTACTGTACGGTAACACTCGATAATCTTTTTGGAAAGGAGGTAGAAAAGTTAAATTTTTCATGCAATAAAATCATGAAAAATTGGCTACATAAATATGATGGATGCTATATTTCACCATACAAGCCAAAACTTAGGCAGGTACGGAGCTTCACAATTCCAGAAGGTGAAACTCTTATAAGTGAATACAAAAAGCTTCTTGAAAAGTGGTATTTAATGTACCCAGAAGAAGCAAAAAAAGAAGAAAGTTCAAAAAAGTCATGGGAAAACCAGCATGACCACCAATTTAAAGTAGTATTTGGTATTGCAGCTAGACATCACATTTATATTAAGTGGTGTGGAAATGGCAATCCATCTTTTGGAGACCAATTTGACGTTTATAAAAACAACGTCAGAATCGGATGTATCCATTGCATCTAATTTTTATTATTATTTTATATATTTTTCTTAATTTTTAGGTAGCTAAACAAAAAATATAGAGGAAAATTTTTTTGCCTCTATATTTTTTGTTAAAAGTTTTATAAATCTTTGCCTAATTCTACTTTTTTCATGCAAAAATTATTTAAATAGCATTTGTCGCATTTTGGATCAATAGGACGACAATATTCTCTACCAACTACCCAAAAAGGAAGGGTTAAAGAACCAGGAAATTCATTACAAATTTTTCTAGCATTTGAAGTTATATCTTTTATATTATCTTTCTCAGATAATCCCATCCTTAAAAATATTCTTCTAACATGAACATCATATGCAATATCAATGCAATTTAGATTTTCAAGCTTAACTCCAAAATCACGCACTAACAATAAACTTCCTAATGCTGCTTTTTTGTGACTTATTCCTTTAAATTCTTCAAATCTCGAAATTACATGTTCTGCATTAAAATCTTTTTTCCAAATATTTTCAACATGAGATTCATATTCTTCCACTACTTTTTTTATTGCGAAGAAAATATACTCTGCCATTTTTCTAGGATAACGATGCAAAGCGGGTTTTTCCTTTATAATACTTTCTAGTGATTCTATACTCTCTTCATTTTTAATTCTTTTAAAATCGAAGTGCCCTAATCTTTTTGAAAGATAATAGGGTAGTCTCCATGCCATTTCTGCTTTTACAGATTGATCAGAAATTAAAGCTATCAAAAAAGCATTCCAATCAGAAAGTAAAAATTCTCTTTCTTCTTTTTTTAACATATTATCACTTAAAATACTATTAGTCTTTATTACCTCTTTTGCCACTTCTTTACATCTATCATCCAATTGCTTATAATAATTTTCCATAATATTACCTACTTTCTAAATTCTAATGGCCAGCTTTTTCCAAGAATTTCTACTTGTTCTTTTTTGGTTAAAGCCCACATAGTAATTTTATCATATTTAGGCACTTTAATCTCACCCCAATCCATAATTTTTACTGTAGTATTTATATAAACTGTATTTAACATATATAGTTCTGCTAATGTATTTTGATCAAGCCTATTTAATTCTTCCTCCAAATTAGTTGTATCTATACATAACCAATATAAATCTGATTTAGATAATAAAGTAAGTCTATCTTTTAAATTATGGTATAAGAAGTAAGTTAATATGTTTTGTGGAGAAATGGGACATAATTTTTCCTTGTACGCCTGAACTCTTGCCCAATCAATATGCTTATAATTAACAAAACTCGCACCTATATAGACTGTTTTATGTTGTAAATTTTTATAAGGCGTTAAAAGATTGTAAAACAGATCGTTTCTAAAACTCTCATCTGTCATTCTTAATAACCAATCTTTTACTTCTAAATAATTCATAACGATCTTTTCATTATTATAAATATTAGGTACAAATGTCACTTTTTTATTTTTTATTTGACTCCACAAAAAAGCTTCTGCCATTATGCCTTCCGCCAAAAGAATGTCGTTTTTTCCATATATCCATAGTTTATCAGAAAGCAATGTGAGTGTCAAGCCAGGGGAATTTAATCATATTGCAAAAAATAGTAAATATATGATAAACTTATATCAGGTGATAGAAATGGATATTAGAGGAGGAATTTATATGAGATTAATATTAACATCTAATTCAAAAACAAGAAAAGATATATTTGATATGATTGGCTGGGAATATGAAGTGGTAACAAGCAATGTTGAAGAAAATAGTTTATCTATTGAGCCAAAGCAATATGTTATTGATTTATCTAGAAATAAAGCCAATTCTGTTGCATCACAACTTAATGATAAAGCTTTAATTGTAGCTGCAGATTCAATAATTTATATGGATAATAAAAAATTCGAAAAACCTAAAGATAAAAAAGAAGGATATGGAAATATAAAAAAATGAGTGGAAAAATAAACTATGCTATTACTGGTGTAACAATTAAAGATTTATATTCTAATAAAGAAATATCTTTTACTGATACTACAGAAGTTTATTTTAAAAAAGTTACTGACGAAGATATTTTGTGGTATGTGGAAAATGAAAAATATCTGTTAAATAGCGCCGGATATTCAATCGCTGGTAAAACATCTATATTTATCGATAAAATTGTAGGTGATTATTATAATATTTTAGGTATGCCCATAAGCAAATTATATTCTAAATTAAATGAATTAGGCTATTCTATTTCAGATTTTAAAATGAAAGATTAGGTGAATTTATATATTTTGCCTAATTTTTACATTATATCATAAAGAGTTGAATTATTCACGTTTTTCAGCTCTTTTTTGTACAAAAAATGAGCGAATTTTTTCACTCATTTTTCTTTTAGACTTTTTTATAGCCCATATTTTATTATATATTACACAATATACATTAATACTTTCCTTCCAAATACCTCCTTACCTCTTTTTTACCATTTTTTCTGTCATAATCTTTTGCACTCTTATGAGCGCCTCCACCAGTAATTTTCATGGTTGAGAATACACTTCTAGAGGATAGAATCGGATGTTCCTCCTTTAATTTTTTATTTGTCACATTCTTCATTCGCTTTCCCATAGCGACCTCCTCAAAAAATTATTTTTTATATAATATAAACTACACTATAATTTTATCACTTTTATGTCAATTTGTCAATATTATGTAAACACAATACTAGTCATATATGCTTTTAAGCATTTAAATCTTTTTTATAAAATATATAAAATTCATTTATGCATTATAACATTAATAGTACGCTCTTGAATATTATGTAAAGTAGTGATATAATTATTATGTATTTCATATTTTTTATATATAAGGAGGAAGAAATGAAAAATTTCATACTTAATCACCGGAAAAAAATAATTATTTTTGCATTTGCTATTATCTTTATAGCACTAATACTCTTTACATTTAAAAATTGCCAGCAAAAAAAAGATGATAATATGGCAGATCATGTAATAGAACAAATCGATAATTTTATCAACCTAAATTAGCCTTATTAAAGCTATTATATTGAAATTAATTTTACAATATAATAGCTTTAGTTAATTTAAATATTAAGTTCTAATTGTTCATAACTGATATTTACCTTAAAAGTTCCAGCAACATATGGTGCAACCTGATACCTATTAAAAAATATAATCATTCCATTTTTAGAAAATGCAAAATTACCAAAACTAGCATTCAACGGTTTTGTTCCATCTTTAAGCATTTCATCATTTCCATATTCTTTTATTCTTTCCTCGTTTTTTAGTAGATCATATGTTATGCTTGAAAGTTTACCAAGTATGTGATTGTTATTTCTTACCAAATCATCAATTGTAACTTCTAAATTACTTTTTGTATCAAAACAAACTGATTTTATAATCTCATTTGGATGAGCACCACCAGTAAAATACGTAATATTTAAAACTATTGAAATATATTTATCATATTCGTAACTATCAAATGTAACATCAAATGTACATTTTTCATTTTCACCATCAAAATGCTCTGATTCATTTTTAAAAAGTTTAATTTCAGAGTTTATATAGTTTTGTATAATTTCATTGCATTTTGGATATTTAGTTTCAGGAAAATACGCTCTTATACTAATTTTTTCATTTTCTTCCATTATTTCTTTTACAGCAAATTTACTTTTTTCAAGGTTAGAATTATATACTTGTCTAACACTACCTACATTATAACTAGTATTAAAATTTACATATTGACTTCCAATAACTACTACAAAAAATAAAAATAACGCCAAAATATATTTTTTCAACATGCATTATCACCTAATATATTCTATGCGCTATTTAAAATTTAATTATATCTAACTATGAAATATTGTTGCATTTCAAATTATTATCTATTTACTATACTATTTTTAAGATTATCTTTTATTTTTTAACTCAAATGGAACATTCAAGAAGTAGTTCAAATCATGAGAAGTTAGTTTACCATTTATATATGATATAACTTCTATATTACTACACATATCAAGCATATATTGCAAGCATACTGCACATGGAGTTAATGTATCATCTATACTATCTTCCATCCCACCAACAACTGCAATTGCTTCAAATTCTCTTTCGCCACAAGAAATTGCATTTTGGATTGCTACTCTTTCAGCACAATTAGAAAGAGCAAGTATGGAATATTCCTCTACATTACATCCAATATATACATTACCAGATTTCGTAAGAAGTGCTGCCCCAACCTTATACCCAGTAGTAGTTGCCAAAGCATTTTTTTTAGCATTTTTAGCTATATTTATTAAATCTTCTTTTGTCATTTACTCTTCCCTCCTAGGAACGCCTACTTTTTCAAGAATTTTTTCTTCTAAAGCTCTCATTTTAATTTTATCATTTTCTTCAATATGATCATAACCTAGTAAATGACATATACCGTGAGTTATCATATAAAGTGTTTCTCTTAACATTCCAGTTTGATACTCAACTGATTGTTCCTCAATAACATCCAGACATAGTATAATGTCCCCCAGTTGAAGTTCCTTTACTTTCTTATTTTCATCTTTTTGTTTTGCTATATTTTCAAGTTCTAATTTATCAAATATAGGAAAAGAAAGTACATCTGTTGCTCTATCCACTTTTCTATATTCATTATTTATTTTTCTAATCTCCTCTTTACTTGCTATAGAAATAGTAAGTAAAACTTCATCAACACTTATACCTTCCTCAAGTAACGCATAATATAATATATCATTAATTTTTTCTACCAAATTTAGCTCTTTATCTTTGGTTACATCGCTAACTTTTTTTGCTATTTCATCATCAATGTCAATAATAATATTTTCTTTTTTCATGTTTTCACCTTCTATTTTTTTCTTACTTGTACGTCGCCCTCAACAAATTCAGACACTTCCTCATTTATCACATACTTAGTTATAACTTCTATCCCAGATTCTTTTTCATTTACCTCATAACTTCTATCAACTACACTAGCATCTTTTGCGCTTTTTAAAATAACGTCATTTAAATATCTAGTGCCATCATTATTTGCAATATCAATTAACTCTTCTATACTCCTTTTAGTGCAAACCTCAGTATATTCATCACATCTATATACGTCAAATGAAATAGAAACACCAAATAAATTAATGGCTTTACTACTTTTAGTTATATCATATTTTTTCCCTTTATTCAAATAATTTAGCATATTTTCCTTAGAATTAATTGATACACCTATTGTATACTTTACTACTCCATTTTTGGATTTTATTATTTCGTCATAGTTATACTCCTTTTTAAAAGTATATTCTGAATTTATTTTTACTATCCCTTTAGCAGGAACTTTTATTGGATCTATATATTTACTATAAATCACCCCCTCAATTACTACAGTTCCAGCTTCAACGAAACTTCCCGGTTTAAATACAGCAGTTCCATTTTCAGGTACAATCTTAGTTATAATACCAGATTTTTCTACTATTATATTACCAATATTTGTATTTTGCTTATCTTTTTCATTTAGCTTTGTTTTTTCAACTACTTTCAGTACTGCCTTAGTTCCATCAAATTCAAAACCTGCCCATGATATATCTGGTACATTTACTCTAACATTATTTACTACTTCCTTTTTATCTATTCCTATCTTACAACTACCAATAAAAATCCCACTTTCTTTTAAAGCTTTTCTTAACTCATCTGTTGAGATATAGCTGTTACCATCTATATCAATGTTCCATATAAAAGTTGAAGAAGCTATGCTAACAAATATTGCTAAAGCAACTAGCAAAAGTACAATTTTCCTTTTTCTATATTTAAAGAATTTAAAATATAACCCCTTTTTGTTTTTGACACACACTTTACATTTAGTTTTTTTTGCAATTTTTCTTATCTTTTTAAAGTCATATATATTTATATTAAACCTAACTACACCTTTTACTATATTTTTTATGTTCCATATTTTTATATTATTGATTCTACAAAGATTTATAAAACGTTCAGTAAAAAATCCTTCTATTTGAACTGTTGCAACGCCAACCATATTTTTTAGTTCACTTGAAAGTCCCATAAAACTACTCCTAAAATAATGTTTCTTATTCTATAATATTCTACTTTTTATAATTTATACTATATATTTTTCCTGATATAACAAGTTCAAAATCTGTTATTTCTTCAATATCTAAATTTGTTCCATCAATTACAACATACATATTATTTGCTTTAATTTTGATGTAATTATCATAATAGTCAACAATTTTCTTATATCCTTCAATTAAAATATTTTCATCTTCTATAATAGTAATTTTTGTCGAATTTTGTATTACTTCTTTTGGTAATTCTAAAAATGTAGATACCTTCTCTTTCATTGAAACTACTTTATTTTTTATTTTCATTTCATTTTTTATATTTTTATACCATTTTTTCTTTTCTTTTTTCTTAATACTCATAGGAAATCACTCCCCATAAATTTTATTCATTTATTGTTTTTTTATGACACATAAAAGTACAAAAAATGTCGAATTTTGTTGATGAGTTGTTAACTAAAATGGTCAAAAAAGATTGACTTTTATGCTATTTTGTAGTATATTAATTTTATGTGTGAAAATATGGAAATAATTGAAAAATATATTGTAAAAATTGGCATGTGCGATGATGATCTAGAAAATATCAAACTAGTTGCTAAACAACTAGAGTCAGAAATAATTAATCAAAATTTTAATGCTGAAATAACTCTAATTACAGATGACCAAGAAAAAGTATTTGAGTCAGTAAAAAATGGCGATATCGATATATTATTTTTAGACATAGATTTTAAAGGTAAAGGAAAAAATGGAATTGATTTTGCATATGAATTAAGACTCGTTAATAGAGAATTTTCTTTAGTATTTCTCTCTGGTCATCAAAGATACATGCATGTTTCATTTTGTGTAAAAGTTTTCGATTATATAGTCAAACCAATAAACAAAACTATATTAGAACAACTTGTAAGCAGATTTAAACAAGAATATATTATTAATAAGTCAAAGTTTTTAACTTTAAATAAATGGATAACAGTTAGAATTGAAGATATTTTATATATTGAAAAAGATGGCAACAAGTGTAATGTGGTAACTGGATTTGCCACCTATTCAACAACAATAAACTTAAATGCTCTACTTGATAGGTTGCCACCATACTTTATAAAATGTCACAGATCATATATATCTAATACAAAAAGAATTGCTGCTATTGATAAAAAAGAACAATATATTTACTTTGAAAATGGTAGCAAGTGTCCTATTAATTCATATTTTAAGTTATAATTACACATTTTTTTGACAAAGGAGAGCAAATTATGGAAAAGATATTAATTTTTATTATAAGAGTTTTGATTCAAACCACGATGTATAGTTATGCATTAATTTCTTCTACTGAATTAATTCTAAAGAAAAAAATGTCCAAAAAGGAAGTGTTATTTAATTTTATGTTACTAACTATTTCTTCGTTGATAACAGCTTTCTTACAAAGTAAAATTAAGATCGCAAACATGATTTTTGCACTATTGTTTGTATTTTTTATCGGTATACTGATTCAAAAAACAAATTGGAAAAAGTCTGCTTTAATAACTATAATAACTTTTTCTCAAGTTACTGTTGCTGAATTAATTACTGCATTTACAGGTTTAATTATATGGAAGAAACCACTAGGGACTTTAACATCATCATATACAGTTCTTTACCTGCTTACTATACAGTGCATACTTGTAATGTTAATTTCAACTTTAATAAATTTAATAATTAATAAAAAGAAAATTAATGGTGAGTTTTTAGAAAGAATGAATTTTAAACAGGTTTTTACATTTGCAATTACTATAATGCTTTACTTTCTTCCAACATTAATTTTATTGCTATTAGGTGATTACAAATATCCACCTATACTTTTTCTAATTAATGCTGTGCAATTTGCAATTGTATGTATTTTTCTATTTTCATATTTAAAAAAGACTATTGAAAATGAAAAAACACAATCAGATCTATTTACTAGTGAACTTCATAATAAAACGTTAATTGGCATGGTAGACGGTGTAAGAACTCTAAAGCATGATTATAATAATATTATGCAAGCATTAAATGGTTACGTTTCTACTAAGCAATACGATAAATTACAGGAACATATAAATTCAGTCTTAAAAGAATGTAACGTAGTAAATAATTTATCTGTAATAGATCCTAAACTATTTAATGAACCAGCTATTTATGGAATTGTTGGATCAAAATTCTTTTTAGCAACAGAAGCTGATATAACTTTTGATTTTGACGTAACTTCAGATATAGCTACTATTCCTTTTCCAATGCCTGAACTTTCAAGAATATTAGGTATACTTTTAGATAATGCAATAGAAGCAACTAAAAAAGCTACGAAACAATATATTAGACTTGAAATAAAATTTGATAACAGAAAGAATGCAGATATAATTAAGGTTATAAATACTTATGATGCAAATATAACAATTAATATTAATGATATATACAAGAAAGGTTATTCTACAAAAGAAGTAAAATCTGGTATAGGGTTATGGGAAGTAAAAAAATTAATAAAGAAAAATCCAAACTCACAAATATTTGCATACGTAAACGAAGATGAACATCAATTCATTCAAAATATAATAATTGAAAGATAATGTTGAGTATAATCAGCATTATCTTTTTATAAAATAATTAATAATATAATATAATATAATTAAATTAACGCTAATCACATTTAAAGTAAGAATATTTTTATTTCAATCAAGTAGCGTAAGAAATTTTAATTTATATTAAAATTTTCATCCACTCTCACACTACCACAGCGTGCCATTTATCAATGAGCATTTCAATTTATAAGTTTATTCCAAGCTAACTAATAATCTAGTATAAAAAACCATTTTCATTTGCTAATCTAATAGTTTTCTACTCTAAGACACTATATGTAACTTTCAACCACAAGTTGTTGCACATTCTTTGCACACCCCACAAAGAGTGCTTAAGAGGAAAACCTCTAAGCACTCTCTTGCATTATTCTTTATGTTTTACTTTTTTATAGTTATTTTTCAATCATTGTCCTTGGAGCCTTTGGTTGATGAATAAATAGCCAAAAGCAACTATTTGTTGAACTTTTTGCATAAACTTCTACCATTTTCTTTAATAGTTTTTTCATAAACTTTCCCCTCCTTTTTTTTCATTACTTTTAACACATAAGTCATCCCTTTGCGCTATTAGGTAAATGTTCAACTTTTTTTTACTTTAAACATAATAACTTATGCATCAATTGTAATACAAATATATGATAAATTAAAATAATACTTTTTAGCATCATCTTAATTTATACCAAATTAAGAATTATAGTATTTCTTAAATTCTTCTGATTCATAACTATGCTTACAACCATACAATTTATATGCAGTATTAGTAGCAAACAAGTTTATTTCTAATAGACTAAGCAATACTATTTCCTGCGCATTTACACTTTTTATATAAATGAGTGTTATTATTAATATTAAACTCAAAGATATAAATGCCATTACTTTCATTATATTTCTTCTATACTTTTTTAAGATAGGCACTTCCTCAGTATCTGCAGGTGCTATTTTTATTATTATATATATTCCTGTAATAAAACTAATAAAAGCTAGTACATATCTTGCTATAGGATTTGAATCTACTAAAATAGATATACCTACTGGTAATATAAATATTGCTATTGAAGAAAAGAAACATGTTATATTATTTCTAGCATGTGCCCCTCCAATAAAGGTTTTATATAGTAAATTTACTAGTAATACTATACCAATATATTTTAAAATATTAAACATAACACCTATTATGAATATTGCTAAATATTTTGGTACATCTTCTACTATACGAGTAACTCCGAATAACATTACTTCTCTTTTTTCTTCCGAGAGCTCTTCATCTTTACACAGTATGTTATCCACTACGTAAAAACTTATCTTATCAATAATGTTTTCAACCATATTATTATCACCTTTGACTATATTATAATTCATATAATTACAAATTTTCGCAACTAGTTGTTAAAACATTATTTTCATATTTTAATTCATTTTTTTATAAATTCAGACATATTTTTGGGAATTTTACATAGTTTTTTGACAACAAGAAATAAAATATTTCATAATATATATTAAATATGACATACCATAGAAAAAATATGATTACGATAAAAATACTTTGAAAGGAGACGATATATATGGGAAATTTTTTTGACAATAATTCAAATTCGTCATGTTGTAGTACAAAAAATAACAACTGTTCATGTATAATAATAATTGCCGTTATAATTATATTATTACTATTTTGTCAACAAGGTAAAAATAGCTGTTGTTAAATACATACACCATAAAAAATGCAATAAGAAGCCCCTATTAAACCAGGCTCCTTATTGTATTTTACTATATAAAAATTAAAATATACCCGATAAGTTAAAATCTGGAACATACTCTTCTTCATGTTTTCTAAGTTTTTGAATATATCCATTTTTAAATCCAAGTTTATCTATATATAATTTTACTATTTCTAACTCTTTTTTATTTATTTTTCTGTCAATTTTTTCGTATTCATGTGCTCTATTTGTTGGAAAATATTGTGCCATTACACTTATATACACATCATTTCCAAGATTTTCACATACCCATTTTAAAATATTTTTTGTATCTTTTGTATTATTTGGTAATATCATGTGTCTAATTATTAGTCCACTTTTTATAATTCCATTATTATCAAAAATTGGATTTCCAACTTGTTTATACATTTTTAGTATTGCTTTACTTGCACACTCAAAATAATTTTTTATTTTTGAATAATTAAATGCAATCTCATCACTAAAATACTTAAAGTCTGGTAAATAAACATCAATATATCCATTCAATAATTCAATCGTATCATCTTTTTCATAACCACTTGAATTATATATAACTGGAATATTTAATCCATTACTTTTGGCAATATCTAAAGCTTTTATAATTTGTAACACATATATGGTTGGACTAACTAAATTTATATTATATGCTCCGTTTGACTGTAATTTTAAAAATATATCTGCTAATTTTTCTACAGTAATTTCTACACCATAACCTTCTTGACTTATTTTATGATTCTGACAAAATACACATTTTAAATTACAATTTGAAAAAAATACGGTACCTGATCCTGGCAAATTTACATCATTTTTTCCACACTTTCCACAACTATTACCACTTATACATGGTTCTTCAAAATAGTGCATTCCAGCCTTTGCAACTTTAACAAGATTGCCCGCACCACATACCCCATATTTTTTACTTGTTCTATCTACATGGCAATTATGTGGACAAAAATTACATCTATTTATATTTAATTCCATTTTTTCACCTATAATAACATAAATAAAATAGTAAGTTACTTGTTATAACTTACCATTTATTTACCTGAACTATTTACATTTTCTTTAATTCATTTTTACAACTTCCATTTTCAAATATATCTTTTATATTTTCACAAGTATCACTAGCAATTTTATTTAAAGCCTCTTTAGTAAAGAATGCTTGGTGTGAAGTTATAACTACATTTGGCATTGAAAGTAAAGTAGACAAATCCTTATCCCTTCTATATGAATTTGACATATCGTTTAAGAAATAATCAGCTTCTCCTTCATAAACATCAAGTCCAAGACCTCCAATATGACCTTCTTCTAGCTTTTCTATTAAGCTTTTTGTATCTATAAGACTTCCTCTACTTGTATTTATAATGTACACACCTTTTTTCATCTTACTAATACTCTCAGAATTTACCATTTTTTGATTTTCTGGAGTAAGTGGACAATGAATTGAGATTATGTCTGATTTTTCATATATTTCATCTAGACTAACATACTTATATCCAAGAGTTTTTTCGGCTTCTTTATCCTCATATATATCATAAGCAAGAACTTCTGCGCCAAAACCTTTCATAATACTTATAAAGCACTTACCTATTTTTCCAGTACCAATTACACCAACAGTTTTGCCATGAATATCAAATCCAAGTAATCCGTTTAATGTAAAATTATATTTTCTAGTTCTTTGATAAGATTTATATATCTTTCTATCAATACTAAGAAGTAGTGCAGTAGCATGCTCAGCAACAGCATATGGTGAATAAGCTGGTACTCTTACGACTTGTAAGCCCTCTGGTAAATTTTTTAAATCAACATTATTAAAACCAGCACAACGTAAAGCAAGTAGTTTTACGCCATTTTCTTTTAATATTTCCAAAGTCTTTTTATCTGCAGTATCGCTAACAAATATGCAAACTACATCATATCCTTTAGCAAGTGGAGCTGTCTCACTATTTAATCTTGATTCAAAATAAGTTATTTCATAATTATAATTTTTGTTATACTCATCAAATAAGATTCTATCATAATCTTTTGTATCAAAAAAAGCAATTTTTATCATAATATTACCTCCATATACATATAATTGTTAAATTTTCATACAATAATATTATACAACTTTTTTAGCTATAGTACAACAATTTATTGAAATTTGTGCAAATTTGTGCTACAATGAATTTGTTAGAGGTTAGGAGAGTAAATGTTAGAAAATAATATTTTAAAGAAAAATATATTAAAGAATTTTAAAACTTCAGATAAAAATGCTGTATACGCTATCGGTTCTAAAGTTAATCTAAACGATAGAAGTTTAGAATATAACAAGCTAGTATGTGACCTGCTAAACAATGATATTGTACTAAAGATGAAAAATTACATTCAACATGGAAATACCACTTGTTATCAACACTGTATAAATGTTTCATATTACAGTTATAAAATTTGTAAGAAATTACATTTAGATATAGAAAGTGCTGCACGTGCTGGATTGCTTCATGACTTATTTTTGTACGATTGGCATACGAATTCACCAAAAACTACATTTTTTAAGCAACATGGTTTTACTCATCCACAAATTGCGTATGATAATGCAAAAAAATATTTCAATATAAATGAAATAGAAAAAGACATGATCCTAAAGCATATGTTTCCACTTACACTAAAATTTCCAAAGTATAAAGAAACTTTTGTGATAATACTTGTTGATAAATGGTGTACCATGAAAGAATTTTTCGATGGATTATATAATAAATACTGATATATATTATAACACATTTGTGTAAATGTATAATTTTTTTAT
>ERZ825137.1105-NODE-1105-length-35919-cov-17.567059_pt1 | contig 35919 bp, 34 predicted proteins | sample MGYA00519873_ERZ825137 | MGnify/ENA primary metagenome ERZ825137 (study PRJEB31778, sample SAMEA3449190) | human gut metagenome | biome: human gut; feature: human-associated habitat; material: faeces | place: United Kingdom | collected 2010/2012 ...
TGACGGACAAATGTTTCGTACATATATTTGTAATTCTCAAATGTATTGTTTTTCAGACCTCGCTTCAGGTCTTTCCATAACTCATACAAATCATTGATGGTACTATGCTTGAATAACGCTACTTATGAACCATCCTATAAATCAATATATTCTTTGACCTTGTCAACGAATGGCCACTCCCAATAATTATAATCCGAATAGTTTCTCGGGAATAACTCAGCTATATCCGGCTTGGGCAAATCGCGCCCGTGCCTTATCACATAGTCTATTGCATATGCATATTCACTGACAAAAGCTTGTTCGCTCATACATGCTATCATCGGGCATACTAAATCCGCTATCTGCCAAATCATTTTATGAATCCATTCTACTTCGGTTTCCGAAACTCCATATTTATGTATTCTGTCGTAAATTTCCTGAGGAGTTTCCGCATAACTTTCAAAGATGACTTTTTTGTATTTATTCTCGGACAGTTTTTTATACTTCCTGTCACTGCTTTTATAAACCAAACAAGATATTCTTTCCAGATCATTGGCAGTCAGGAGCACCTGAATCATATAATCGTTGCTGTCAACATCATATGTAAAACATCTCAGCAACGAGAAAATTGCAGCCGTGCCACTTTTCGATAATTCACTTTTGAGAGCCTGATATAATGTTGGTATCTGACCGTAATGTAAGTCGGTATATTTCATGCTCATTTTTGTACCTCTTTTATGTGATATAGCTTTGTTTCAGTATCCGTTTCGTCTGAAACTCCTGCCTTGAAGCGTTTGTTGTTTGCAAGCATTTCATCAAAAGATACAGGCTCAAAACCGTTAATATCTGTTCCTGCATTTAGTAGGCGCGGATTATTTCGGATAACAGACCAATATGGAAAATTTGTATTATTATGGATGTGTCCATGAATCATATAGCTTTTCAGCTCATGCTTCCAACACATCAATGGATAGTGACAAAGCACCAGCTTGTGTTTGCCGTCCGAAACCTCTATGAAATGGTCAACCGAAAGAAAATATCGTGAAGCATCTAACCTTTTTAACCAGCCGCCGTCATGGTTTCCGATAATGAGCCTTTTCTTGCCTTTTAGTTGCTTTAGAGTTTTTTCAGGATCCTCATGCTTATAAAAAAGGTCGCCAACAACATACACGGTATCATTATGAGATACCTTTTCGTTCCACCGTCCAATCATAAAGCTGTCCATTTCTTCAAGGCACTTAAAAGGTCGGTGGCATAAATCGATAATAGCGCCATGTCCGAAGTGTGTATCCGCTATAAAGAAAAACATGATTCAAGCTCCGTTAATTTCATTTTGTTTCATTCCAATACCGGTCGATTTCTCTCTGCATATTCTCGCGCCCGACAGGATTCATGGTATGCAGCTTAACAGGATAATAGGTTTTTCGCTTGACAAGCCAATCAATCAGTTTGATTCCGTCTCCACCATCGGAGGCGTAATCCCCCAAATCATGGTCACAGTTAATTTCATCAATAACAGCATATTCTTTCTCGCACTTGATTATCTTTTTTATTGTTTCGTTGACACTGTGGCAGTGACAGTATCCTTCCGGCGCTTCTCTGACATCATCGAGCCATATTTTTATATGTTCCGGTTTGGATAATCCCGCCAGAATCATACCGGACTTCAAATAATCAAGAGGAATACTGTTCTCTGCATACCCGGCCGTGATGATCTGATGATAGGCGCGGGCAAAAAGCGCCGGATCTATTTCATCCTTCAGAAAATTGCTGAGAGCAATCAGCGTTCTTTTTGAATCGGTCAGCTCTTTATCATAAAATTCAAGATCCATATAGTTTGACATACATTCTCCGTAAATGCTGCCATCCTCATTCAAAAAAAATCCTCCGGCACACATATCGGAAGAATCGCCGTTTCTCCTGAGGTTATCTTTCACTGTATCGTTTTGGATTTCGTCAAGGCAAACCCCGGTTGTCACAAACGGACCGGCACAGATTCCATCCGGTTTTTTCGGATCCCATACAATATCGCCCTTTTGAAACGGGGTAGGAAAGTCAAACCAAAGACCGTCAAAAACGCCCCAGAACAAATCCCGTTCTTTATCACTGTCAATGCATCCGGGATCAATGCGCAGAAAATTAGAGGAAGGGGTAAGATATGCGATTTGCCGCGAGTTCAACCTGTCTATCTGCATTTTGGTACATTGAATGGAGATAACATCATCCTCGGGTTCCATAATGCTTTCACACAAAGCATCGAAGCATGAAAATACCGTGTCCCACTCGTATTCCGTGCCGTCCTTATAAATGTATTTGAATTTGTACACAAACGGCTTATTATAATCAAAAGTATCCGCATGTTTATCATCGTAAAACTCGTTAATATACTTATCTTCAAGCTCCATATACTGCCTTAGAAAAGCGTGAAGGCTATCCTGTGGCACAGTGTTCAAGCGCTCCGTTACCGTGCAATCCGGCATTTTTTCAATCAGCTCATTCCATGCTTTATGCTTTTCGTCAATAGTAGCATCGTGGCACTGATAAATCAGCCATGCTGCCTCAAGAGAATTAAATTCATAACCGATATTCCGAAGGTGCTCTCTGATATCCTTAGAATTGACAAATCTTAATATATCCATCTGTTTCACTCCACATATATTTCTTCCATAGTATCAAGACAAATACATCCGAGGGGATTGCCAAATACGGCTCCGCAATCAATGGCTATATGATTATTTCCTTTCCAGATTTGCCCTGTGTATTCCGGATCAATGAACCCTGTGGGCGTATGGCCCGTTACAATGAGCGTATCTTCTAAATATATTTTTTCATACTCCGGCTCACCCATAATGAAATCTGAAATTCGACAGCTATCAATATTAAGCATTTTTGACTTTTCCGGAACCGTATGTGCAAGGAAAAACTTCTGTCCTCCGATTGTCAGCTCTTCAAACAACGGAAGAGAGTTAAGATAACTCAGAGCCGCCTGCTGCTTGCTTTCGTCCAATTCCAGAAACTCATCATATGTTGGACCTCCGCCATCGGAAAGCCACAATCTGAACGTTTCTTCAAGCCCGTCTGCAAAATAGCCATCATTGGGAATTGCAAAGCTTCTCAGCAGTATCTGCGCGCAGTGATCGTGATTCCCTCTGCAGGAAAATACATTTTTTCTTTTAATGAGATCCAATAAAATCTTCATCCCGTCACTCCCGCGATCCACAATATCACCGAGAATATACAAAGAATCATCGGAGGTCATTTTTAATCGCTCAAGAAGTTTTATATACTTGTCATAGCACCCATGCAGGTCTGACACCGCGTATATCACACTCATCATCTCCATTTAAATCTGCTTCGCTGATATGATACAACAATATACGCACCAAAAGCGGTACATATAAACCGATAGAATAAAGTTATCAAACAAGTGGTGAAAGGTTCATATTTGGCTATGCAAAACACCAAGGGTTATGGTATAATATATAAAATCGAGAAAGGATAAAGATACATGGACGAATCGAAAGAAAACAGAAAAATTGAAACAAAGGAATTGGTTAGACAATATCTAAAAAGAAAATACCCCGATGCACAATTTTCAGATATAGATTTGGATTTCTTGGTAAGGTACTCTGTTAAAAAGGAACCGAGCGCAAATACCATTCTTAAATCAATTGGTAACGATATTCAAACGGAGCAGGCATATTATAATGCCCATCCGGCTGTAAAGGCTGCTAAAGACGATCTTCAATACATATACGGGCGTTTTAGCCAAAAACAGAAGGATTATAAAAACGCATTTAACGGAAATTTTGAAGCTTTTTTGGCTTGGTGGTGCGAAAAAACACCCGAGAACGGAATAAGGCATTGTTGCTATTGCGGGATTGATGAAAACACGCTAAAAGACGCTTTTAAAAATGGGTTAGTTATCTCTAAAAAGCCGTCTTTCAGCGGAGAATTGCAAATTGAGCGCAAGGATCCCGATGGGGATTACTGCGATAATAACTGTGAGTTTGCCTGCGTAATTTGCAACAACGCAAAAAGCGATATGATCTCTGCGGAGGATTTCACAAAATTCTTTGTTCCGGGCATTAAAGAATACTGGGAGCATATCGAAGAAAAGTTAAAATGTCCGCATTAGAATTCTTATTATTCTTTTCCCACAAGATATAAGGAGGTCTTTTCTATGATTTACTTGTCAAAATCAAAATACTGCGGACTTTGGCAATGCCCAAAAATTGCATGGATGAAAAAATACAAACCGGAAGAACTCAATCTTGACGGAAGCGTCGTTTCGCGCATGGAAGCCGGCAACGAGGTCGGCGATCTGGCAATGGGGCTTTTCGGCGATTATGTTGAAGTGACGGCGTATAACAACGAAACGCTTGATCTTTCAAAAATGATTGAAAACACCAAAGCAGAAATGCAAAAAGGCACGCCGGTCATCTGCGAGGCTTCGTTTGAATACAACGGTCTCTATTGCGCTGTGGACATCCTCAAAAAGGAGGGGGACGGCTGGGCAATTTATGAGGTCAAAAGCTCCACAAAACATGAAGATCAAAAGGATGATAAGCCGGTATACATTGCGGATGTTGCCTATCAGAAATATGTGCTGGAAAACTGCGGCGTGAAGCTCAGCGGGACATACCTTGTCTGCCTGAACGGGGACTATATCTTTGACGGCACTCTGGATATCGACCGCTTATTCACGATTTCCGATATAGCGGAGGCCGTTGCGATTGAAGAAAAAAACATCACTGCCAATCTGTCTGTTGCCGAAAGATTGCTCAACTCCCCCGACGAGCCGAATATTGATCTGTCTATCGGCTGCAAAAATCCGTATCTCTGCGGATTTTGGAACTATTGTTCAAAGCATATCCCGAAGCAATCGGTATTTAACCTGTACAGAATGTGGTTCAGCAAGAAGATTGAATTTTACAAGAAGGGACTTGTTACATATCCGGAATTACTGAACAGTTCTGAAATTAACAACAAGACGCAGCTGCGCCAAATGGAATTTACCTTGCAGGACAAAGGAACCTATATCGAAAAGGAAAATATCCGAGACTTTCTTTCAAGCCTTTCTTACCCGCTCTACTTTCTTGATTTTGAAACCATGCAGCCGGTCATTCCGAAATATGTCGGAACCAAACCCTACGCACAGATTCCGTTTCAGTATTCGCTGCACTACATTGAGACCGAGGGCGGCGAGCTGAAGCACAAGGAATTTCTTGCTGAGTCGGGAACGGATCCGAGAAGAAAGCTTGCCGAGCAACTTTGCGCCGATATTCCTATGAATGTCTGCGTTACTGCGTACAACAAAGCCTTTGAATGCACCAGACTGAAAGAATTAGCGGAAACATTCCCCGATTTGGCGGAGCATCTGCTCAATATAAGAGATAACATTGTCGATCTGCTTGTTCCGTTTCAATCAGGCTATTATTATAACCGTGCAATGGGCGGGTCTTTTTCCATCAAAAGCGTGTTGCCTGCCATTTTCCCGGACGATCCAGAATTAGACTATCACAACCTGGAGGGTGTGCATAACGGCGGCGAAGCAATGACGATTTTTCCGAAAATAAAAGATATGCCGCCGGAGGAGCAAAAGATAGCCCGACACAATCTGCTAAAGTATTGTGAACTTGATACCTACGCGATGGTTAAGGTGTGGGAAGAACTCGTTCGCACAGCGGAATAACTATCATTCTCATAAAATCAGCACAGCAACCGGATCTCCATATTCCGGTGGCTGTGCTGCTGTTTTTTTATGCTTAGTCTTTGTGCCAACATTAAATGGTCTTGCACGCATAAGTTATGCTGCCTTCGGTAGCACCTCAGGAAGAATTTCAAAAATGGTCATCTGTATAACACGATCTTCAGCAACAAGCTCCGACTCATCAATCATAAGAGTTTCCAGATCGGGTAAGCCGTATTTGTTTACCAGATCATCTTTTGCGAGTTCAATCGCTCGTTCAACTTTACCTATGTCATAAAGATGTTCGGGCAGAGCATATCTAATGTCATCCTCTGAGTAAATATATCCATCTCTGTATGGTGCGTCTTTAGCAATCAGTTCTTCTAAGCGATCTTGTAGGTCATCAAGCCGACAAAGAAGCTGCATCTCCGGCTCCGGATAACTCCAGTCATAATCATCGTCAACGATATACGGTAAGTAGGTGTCATAATATTTCACGAGAATTCCACCTTTCTTATTTGTAATACTTATCTGCCAACTTTAAGGTAATTGCCTCGTTTGCAGGGATATACCATTCCGCTTTTCTGCTGATATAGTCCCGAAGGATATCCTCCTTGACCATAGATTTATCGGCGATATCTGGGACGAGCATTTCCTGAAGACGGATCATCTCGTTAAGTTCCTGCTTGATTCCCTCAGTCTTATCGTAAGCAAATAAAGATACATCATGAAACATCAGAGTCGCAGATTCTCCGACAAAGCGTTTTGCTCCGGAAAGCCATACCCATAAGGCCATACTCATACACGATCCTATACACACGGTATGTACCGGGGTTTTACTTCTCCTGATAACGTCTATAAGTGCAAGGCCGTCATATACGCTTCCGCCGTATGAATTGATAAAAAGCCGTATAGGGGTTCGTTTCCACTCTTTATATATTTCTTCTTTCTCATCATCATCAAAATTGATTTCAAAAATGTCTTTGATAATATCCTTGACTGTGCTTTGTGATATTCGATCACTAAGCAATAAATCACGCTTGTGGTGTTCGGGATGTTTGTCTGCGCTCATATTTTCTTCCTGCTTTCTCTCTTTTTCTAATATAACAACCGCGCTGTCGCGGCGATTTAATTTTTTGAACTATTAAGGGTCTGTTTTCTCTAATAAATCGAAACTCCTGGTTACAGCAAAATACCTCCGACCGAAGTTTCGCTCTTTATCGGGATATTCGCTGTTAACACATCATTAAGCCGAATCGTGCAAAGACCGTTTTCCGCATCGAATGTGATATTTTCTTCTTTCACATATATTCGCATTCGCATTTCAAGATAAAAGCGAACATCAGCTTCATCTATTTGCTTTTTCTCTGCTGTGTCTCCCTCAAATGGTACCATATAATCGGCAAAGGTATGCCTTTCAAGTTCAGCTTTAATACCTTCGGCATAGACATGGTCGCACTCTAAAAGTTCCACTCCTGCATTGTAGAGTTTGCGTCTTGCCGTCAATATTCGTCTGATTCCATTTTTCTTATCATCCGTGGTCAGTTCATTTCCCAGCTTATACAATTCAATACTCCTCCTTCTTCGGCTATACTGTTAATATTCACGGCAACTATTTTTTTATCAAATATTTCCGTTGCTCTTTTTACCGCCGTTTCATCCTGTGCATCAGAGAAGACCGGCAGAAAAATATGCTTATCGGTTTCGAGAAAATTGAGATAGCTGCCCACAGCGCTTATACCGGCAGAATCGAAATACGGAAAATCCAAACACGAAATGCCGTGCTTTTTCAACGACATTTTTACCTTTTGTTCATAACCGTTTTTGTAAGGCGAGGCATTGCCGATCATCGTGTTTTCGTTCACAAAGCGCACCACGCCGTCTACGTGGCCCGTCATATCGCTTATAAGCGACGGAATAATAATTATCTCTGCTTCGAGCAAATTTTCAAGTTCTAATAAAAGAGTATTCTTGTCATATTCGGGATTTTCCGAAAACACTCTGTCGGTAATAACTGCTTTTGCCTTAGACGGCGAAAATACAACATTTCCGCCGTCAAGATTGATATTTGAATATGTAACAGGCAGTGTGAAATGCGGCGCAATATCAGCCTTGAAGTTTGTTCTTAATTGCGGATCATCTGCAAGATAGCTCGGCTCATAACGGAACGATATATATTGACCTCTTTTGGTTCTGATAGGCATATAATCCCTTGCCCAGATGTCCTTTGCTCCATCAAAAAGAGTGAATTCTTCTCCGCTGTCGGATAAAACGCAAAACAGATTTTCCGCTGACAATGAATATTGGGAATTGGATTTTAGAAGAGTGGAAAAGAAAAGCATGTTTATTCCTCGTTTGATAAAAATATTACATAACAAAATTAGTCCCAGACTCTTAAAATAACAACAGGACCGGTGCCGGAAATTCTGCGTCTGCCGATTTTGATCTTGTAGGATTGATACGGCTCGACGTTCAGTTTTTGAACGGCTTCTCTTTTTGAAAGTTCCTTCACAAGCTGCGCTGTGGATACCATGGACAGATCTGACACTATATCCCTATACATTTGCGAACCTAAATCTGTAACACTATTTGTCCCGCTATTATGATTGTTTGATTTTGCGAGTGAGTTTACTGCCTTATACTGCTTCAGCACCTTCAGTATTTCCTTATCGTCTTTCAGTTTCATTCCAATTGCCAGCGCCGAATATGTGCCTCTTGGCTCTTTAGGATTATTTACACCAGATTCGATCTCCTCAACCGTAACAGGCTTTTTGAAATCGCGACGGATTGCGCCGATTGACAAAGCATATAAACAATTATCCTCAACGCCCCAGCCGTCACGCACAGTAAAATAGTATCTTCCGTTTCCGCTGGTGAAAAGTATTTCATAGCGATCTGTACATCCTAAGAAAGTGACCGGACCGCAAAGCATAGAATCGCAAGGGTCAGAATTTAGAACGATAATCTTATCAAATACCGCACCCTTTTGGAATATGGTCCTGTCCTTTTTACAAATGGCTTTAATTTTTTCTTCCATTATAAGCTTTTCAGACAGCATTTTCCGTCACCCCAAGTATGTATTTACTGCATAGATGTTTTGCTGCGGTATATTAAACATATTCATAACTATCTGCGCCGCAGAGCCATAGTCGGTGGTCTCTACAACGATTTTACATAGGTTTCCGCTGCAATTTTCAAGCGGGAAATACTGAACTTCAATTTTCATGTTTCATTGCTCCTTGCTTTCTTAAATGGTATGCAGTCATATTACCATGGCAAAGCAATACGTCGATTTCAGCGCATTGCTTTGCTATATTCTAATTACCGAGGCAGCCTTATACGGCCACATCAGTGATAACTGAGCTTTCTCTGATCTTTTTAACATCAGAGTGAAGCAGCGTTTCCTTCTCAATAAGTGCAGCGGTAGCCTTCTCCAGAAAATCTCTGTTTTTAAGAAGGATATCCCTCGCTTTAATCATATAGCGTTCAAGCTCTGCATGGGTGACGGCTTCGTTTCTGGATTTGAAATCCTCGGAGGTTTTCGGAAATCTATCCGTAGACACATCGATCATTCCGAAGCCGAGAGTTGCGTTCTCCGAAATGCCATCTCTAATGCAGTTGAAAGCACGGTTTATATCGGTTGTGCAGCCGCTCGCAACGGTATCGGAGTAATAAAGCTCAACAGCCGCCTTCCCCGCAAGAGACACAAGGACGTAATGAGGTCTTCTGGAAAGCTCCTTGCATCGGTGAATAAAGCCGCCGGTGGAGTCTCTGCCGGTAGAACGGAGGGAGGCAAGTCCCACACTTCCCGGACAAAGAATCTCGGACACAACAAGATGTCCCGCTTCGTGGAGTGCAGTTTTCTTCATGTCTTCTGCGGATGTTTTTGTAAAATTATCCGGTGAGTCATATTGCATCCGCAGAACGGATTTTACAAAATCATCCATTTCAATACTGCTTTTTCTTGCGTGTGCAGCACTGATTGCAGCTTCATTCAGTATAGTCTCAAGCTCGGCACAGGAGCTGTAGCTGATCATCTTCGAAAGGTCGTCCATGTCAACATTTTCGGCTACCTTTTTGTCCGAGAGATAGTGTTTAATGATTTCATCGGCATCTTTAGCGGTAGGGCACTGAACCTCAATTTTTCGGTCAAAACGACCTGACCGCACAAGGGAGCTCGGCAGCTTCCACATCTCATTTGCAGTTGCAAGAACGAAGACATTACAGTTCTTTACCTCATCAATACCGGACTGAACCGCCACATATTCTTCCGCATCACGATGGTTGCTGTCCTCGTTGGCGAACTTGTCCATATCGTCGAGAAAGACAATGCAGGGGGCGGTTTCCCGTGCCTTTTGGAAAGTAGCCGTAATATCACCGATAAAGTCATCGTTGCCCTTATTTCTCCGAACAACATACGATTTAAGGCCGCTTTCTTCTATAAAGCACTTTGCAATAAGAGTTTTGCCGAGTCCCGGATCACCGTACAGCAAAATCCCCTGAGGTAGCTTGGCTCCCAATTCCTCGTAGACTTCTCTGTTGTGAATCATGTCGCAGATCTGCAGCAGCTCGTTTTTGATCGTCTCATAACCAATCACTTTGTCAAATGCGTTCATAGTTATTCCTCCATTTATTTTTTTGCTTTCCTTTTACGATAAGATTATATCAAGTGCAATGTACGCTATTTGGTGCATTACATTTTGTCGGCAACATCACTTTTTAAAACATATGAGTATAGGTTAATTGTTTGATAACTTCTATCTTCCGAAAGTATCATTCTTAGTCCGACAGACTCTTTTTGAAATCCAAGCTTTTCAAGCAACCGAAACTGTAATTAGCTCCGGGAATTCCGTATCAAAATTTGCACACCAAAAGACGCCTTTTTTCATATAAGCTCCTTACTTGTCGCTATAGTCATTCTGATTTGGCCAACCCTGAACCCTATAAACGCAGGAAACAATATTGCCTTCTTCAATTCTTACATTGTCTGAAAACTCAGAGTGCATTACAACATCGTATTCATTCCCGAGGCAGGAAAGCGAATAAAGGACATCCGATTCATCAAATCCGAATTGCGTGGAATTACCATAGGTTTTAACAACCCTTCCATTCAGAATAATATGAGGAGTTTGAACGAAGCCTTCATTCCGGGAAGCGGAAAACAATCCGACAGGTATAACCGATTCGAAATTCATTGTTGTGCCGGTATCCTTGTTGTATGTTTCCTCGTCTTTGTAAACAGTAGGTTTGCCTGCACATTCTAAGATGAGCTCAAAATCCTGCTCTTTATTTATTTTCACATCTTCGTGAAATACATTATGTGTTTCTATGGAAATAGGAAATTCAACCTCGCCGGCTTTTATCAGTGCCTTTAAAACTCCGTTTCCGCTACCATTCGGTTTTGAAATCCATTCTTTCGGCTCGACAATCATAATATATACCTCACCTTTGTCGTCTTTTGTATATGGAGTATACCATGTGTCATGTTCCAAATAGGGTACATTAAATCGTCCTGAAAAATTCTGTGATATCCTTATTGCCGACCTTCACATTAAAAGAGCAATTAAAATTCTCTCCCGGAAGCCTACATAGAAAATGAATATTTGCCGAAAAGATTGCTTCGTTTCCGGGAATAAAAATCATCCGTTCGGCTTTGACCTCATGCACAGGCGTTCCGGGAATCAATTGTCCAAATTCTACCTCATGTTTGTGATGAATGATATTAATTCTATTCCATTCTTCCATTGTGCCTTCAAAGTAAACATCCTCTAACTGCTCGCATCCGGCAAATGTACCCTCTTTAATGACCTTAACTTTCCGTGGAACAGCAATTCTCTTTAATCCTGTGCATCCTTCAAAGGCCCCTTTAGGGAATTTCTCGATGCTTTGAGGCAAAACGATGTCCGTTATGTTGCTTTTCCCCGAAAAAGCTCGGCGGCTGAATGTGATTACAGGGACCTTTCTTCCGTACCTATTTATCGTTCTCTCCGGAATCTTTATTATATTTAAGCCGGAATCTCCGATTGAGGTCACACCTAAAGGAAGATCTTGCGGATGCAGCCACATAAATGGCAACTTATATTCAATTGTATCCGGGTAAGGCACATCTTTGATCATTTCTTCATATTCTCTATAATTCATTTTGTTTTCCCTTCATAAACAACTTAAAGTACCCACCGGGACGATGAGTGCTTTAATGACTCCATCGCCCAAGCTTTAGCACCTTTCCCTTAGGCAGGTTGCTGTGCGGTCATCGGGCTTGTCCCTCGCGTACTCTATATGGAAATATTAAATTGTGATTTTAATGTTCAGTTATATTAGGTTGCCTCTCTTTTGATCATTAGACTTCATTATAATCATTTGTCTTTCTGATTTTGTTTTATCAAGAAATTTCTCGAGTTCAAGATAATCATGATTTTTTGTAGAATCAACAATCAACGGCCATTTTTCGTGATTCATATCTCGAATATTTTCAAAGCAATCCCAGAAATCAACAACTGCGAGATAACATTTATAATCAAAAATTCTTTTGTTGCGCTCCATAGTTTCTGCTGAAGGACTGAAATCATCTTCGCTACAGCAGATAAATTCCCCATCTGGGCATAGTTTTATCTTATATCCATCTGAGGGAAAATTGCTCATCTCATAGTCTTTGATATACTCCGCAAGACACGCTCGGAAGCTTCTTGTCCGTCCAAATCCATTTGTCCTTTTTTGAAAGTCCCCCGATTGATAATACTTGTCCGGATCTTTGTAATGAAGGAAACGTTCTGCATAACCTCCCTTGGAATCATACCGGTAACAAACAAGACTTTCTTCTTCCTCGCAGAGACGTACAGCACTATGAATCGAAGATGAATCTACTACCAAATCATTTTCACGGTCAACCAGTTTATAATCGCATTGGTTTTCATGAGGCTGACCTTTTGCAGTAATCATATATGGATGGTCATTAATTTCCAGGCTCATATTGATATAAGTATTTTCTGTAATAGCATTGTTTGCAGCACAGCCTGACAGACTTTTATTACCGGTTACCAGACCGATTGCTTTAATAATGTCATCTGCATTGTCATCAGATATCTCGGTGAGCTGTCGGCGGAAAGAAGTCTCAAAATGTCTGATTTTTCCGAAGTTTTCAATTGTCAGCGTTTTTAGGATCAATCAATACGTCCTCCTTTCTTTTCTGTTCCTAATATACAACTCACCGTTGTCCAAATGTGGTACATTAAACGCAGAATCCAATTCGTCTTTTTTCGGTTTTGACGCACGTTTTCGGGATTTCAATATCTTCAGCGGTAATTAACGCAATATCATCGCTTACGATAGAATCGAAATCCATTGCCAGCAATCTTGATGCTTGAGCCATCTTGGCTTTTTCAATTACGTTTCTGACATATCTTCCGTTACCGAAATCGTTTTCATTACTTACGCTTTCAAATAGGCCTATAAGTTTATCGCAAGCATCATCTGTAAATGTCAGACCTTTCTGTCTTGCGATAAGTTTTGCTATTTCGCAAAGCGCTGCCGTGTCGTAATCGTCAAACGGAACATGATAGGCGATTCGTGATCTGAGGCCGGGATTCTTCTGAAGAAAACCTTCCATCTTATCAGGATAACCTGCGAAGATGACAACAACATCATCACGGTGGTTTTCCATTTCCTGAACAATCGTGTTAATGGCTTCATCACCGAAAGACCCGTCTCTGTCATCGACGAGAGAGTATGCTTCGTCAATGAAGAGAACACTTCCTTGTGCTTCTCTGAATTTCTTTTGAATAGTCGGAGCTGTCCAGCCAACATATTTACCCACCAAATCACCACGACCAACTTCAATTAAATTTCCTTTGGAAAGAAGATTGTTTTCTTTCATGATTCTGGCGAAAAGTCTTGCAACCGTTGTCTTAGCCGTTCCCGGATTTCCTGTGAAGACCATATGCATGGCAGGGTGATCACTCTTCATCCCTTTATCTGCAAAGAGTTTTTGAGCTTTATAGTAATTCAGCGCTTGGTTAATAACCTTCTTTGCTTCATCAAGGCCAATCATCTGATTCAGTTCATCATATGCCGAACCCTTCGGCTCTGCCTTGATAACTTCACGCTTGGCACTAACAATATCTTTATACTGAGGATAAACGCCGGTCTTTAGTTTGTTATTATACCAATTATCATACAAATCATGAAGATCAGGAGCAAGATAACCTTTTTCAGATTCGAGCTTTTCAAACAGTTTATTATCTGTTCGTATTCCGCTTTCTTTTGCCAGCAACTTCAGGAATTCTTTCGCGCGTTCTCCGGAAACGAATTCTTCCCTCAATTCGACAACACTGATGTTTCCGAGGTTCTCGTAGAAAATATCTTTCGACCTTGTACATTCGCGTGGAAGGCAGAATATTGTAAGTACCTGATTACAGTATTTCTTCATAATTTCACAGAGAGTTTCGATTGTATCTCTACCACAATTCGCGTATTCTTCTTCGGTATCATCATTCGCCAAGTAACGGACAATAACTGTTCCGCCTATGTTACTTTTATAAAGACAATCGTAAACCGCACTTGAAAAGTTTTCTCCGGGTCTGAAGTCAAGGAAGCAATACCTTTTGCTGAGAATTCTGTTATTTGCGTATAACGCCTGAAGAAGCACCCTGAACATTCCTTTTCGGGTTTCTCTGTCATCAGTCTGAATCATATAATGCACAGGATGACCAGTCACCTTATGATTTGTGCTTCCTGCGTATATCCTATCAAGTTCCGGAATAAATGTATCATTTGCAAGAAATCTACGTGCTTCATCGTAGACGGAGTTCTTTTCACAATAGTCAAAAATGTTTTCTCCGTACTCAATACCTCTTCCAAATCTTCCATTAAGTTTGTCCAGGTCAAATTGCTCAAGCACCTCGTCATCATCGTTAATATAATCATTTCTGTCGGCACAACTGAGCATATTACGAAGAGTGTTAAAGGTGATTTCTTCAAGACAAGTATCCTTCAGCTCCATTTCAATCGCCTGAAGATATCCGGAGATCAGTTTATGTACATCAGCGTAATTCCTAACGATGATGCCAATAGTTACGGTATCTTCAGAAGCATCGGTAACAAACGCATATGCTTTACGCTGCTGATTCTGATTGAAAGAGTTTGTCTTCATTGAGATTTTTCTTACCTTCTCACGCATTACTCTGCGATTATCGTTTTCCTCAGACCACTTTTCAGAAACTGTAAATCCTTCGAATTTATAAAACTGCATGCTCTGTGCCTCCAAATTCTTTTCTTTTCGGTTTAATGATATCAAAAGTAATGTACCTGTTTTGGTGCTCTACAATTTCGATAAAACTAAAGCAATTTTGGAACGATAGGCAAAAAGGAAAACTGATCCTACCCATTCAGAAGATTAAATCAACCAACATAGTGCCTATAAATATGGCAAGCCTATAACCGTTCTTTGGCTGCCGAGAAAGTTTTTCTCGAATCAAAGCATTGTCAAATAATCTTTTTTTACAAATGAATAAACAATAGTGATATCAAATAATTCATTGAATAACAGAAAATAGCGTCATTATATGCCAAATACGATACATTACATTATTGGAGACTCGGAATAATCCGGGCCTCCAAGTCGCATATATTTTCAGTCGACGAAATTGACCGTAGCCATCATCTCTCTGAGTTTTGTCATCGCTGACCAGGAAGGTTCCTGATTATATCGTGCTTTTATTTCATCAATATAGTACTTGCCCCATCGATCTATGGCAAATTGTATTGTATGGCTTGCATTTTCAAAATTCCAATGAAATATTGCAACGCGGTCTTTTCTAATCAAATCCCGTCTTGAAAAAACACAATTATGCTGGAATTCTCCTTCTTTCAGTAATTGTTCTGATGTGTGCATTCTCTGAAATGCGTTCGGGAACAAATCATTAAATGCTTTTTCCAAGTCATCGAATTTCGATGGGGTAGCAACCAAAAGAACATTTTGTTCTGCAGCAAGGTATTCTTTTTCTCTGATTAATTCTGCCAACTTGTCATGGGCTTCTTTTAGTTTGTTTGAACTGCTACTGAGTCTAATTGGAGCATTACATTCAATACTCATATGAATATAATCACCGATAAAGCCATAAATTTCGTCCTCCGAAAAGCCTCGTTCATACCTATAATAGTTCGTTAGAAACTGTTTTATTGACTCTGTGCTATTCAAACCATCAAATAGGTTTTTTAACGAAATACAATTTCTCACAATTTCCGGAGTTAATTTCAAAAGCACAGGATAATCTTGCTCGCTGATAAAAGATGAGACCTTCCTAATCACATATCCGACGTTCATGTCGGATTTATTGAAATTGATATTTAAAAGATTGGATTCCGAAGCAACAAGACTCATCAATTCGGAGGGAGTGTGGCAGTTGAGCGTACTTTTTAGCGAAATCGAAGGCAAATAATAACCCCCATCTTTTATAGTTCTGCCGATATCTTTCAGAATATATTTTTTTTCGGCATTCGCAATCATGAAGAAAAAACTTGATGTAAATGATCTAAACTGGATATTGCTAAACAAATTGCGGTTAATCCTGTAGTTAATGCCTTCCGTAACTGTCTGCGGCTCACCTCTATGCCTATCCTGATTATAGAACGTTGCATCCCAATATCCAAAAAAGGTATCTTTGCTGTATTCTGATAAATAGATGATTGGTATATTTTGGAGAATCAATGTTGCTGCAATGTGTTTGCCAAATGTTCTGTGATATCGAACACCTTTTATGTAATGAAAAGTCAAACGCCAGGAGCCTTCGGTTTCTGTATAACAAGCACACTGCGGTAATTCCCATTTATCCCCCGGAAAGAATTGCATTAATTCATTTAGACAACCTATTGAATTTTTAGATAGCTGTGACTCTAATACATTTCTAAGCAAAAAAATTTCTTTTTCGTAATCCTTGTCCAAAGTATAATAATATAACTTTTTTCCCCGCGCAGCGGATGAGCCACAGTCAAGTGTGTATGCACATACATCATATGTTTTCATTAGTATTTCCTTAATTTGCTCATTGTACATTGCTCAAGCCTCCTATGTTATACGGTTATCCTTGCAACCTTTCCCCAAGGAGGATTTACTTCTTCGTTGTTCAACAGCCAAAGCACCGGAATACCTCCGGCAAGTTTTTCCTGAGGAAAGGGGGCATATCCATCTGTTAATATGATAATACTTGCCGGCAATTTGTCGGACATATGATGAAATACATATTCAAAAATGATTTGAAAGTCGGTTCCGCCGCCACCGGCGGGTTTAATTACCTTGAACTCGTTCTCGTCGCTGAACGGCTTCGGTTTTATAATCGCCGCATCAAAGAATCCGAGCCAGCCCTTGAGCTTTCCGTCAAACTGGTCAATTGCTCCTTTAACCTCTGAATATGCTGCTGCAATCATATCGTCCGACATACTCCCTGATGTATCAATCATAAACAGGATATCTTCCACCATATCCTCCTTGCCGTTGAAATCAGGCAAGAAAAACGGACTGTCATCGAATCTTCGATCCGGTGGAGCAAACGAATAGTCAACAACTTCTTCCTGAATAAAATCATTCAAGATTGTGCGCCAATCGGTTTGCGGTTTTTTTAGCTCTTTAAGAATACGCTCTGCAAAAGCAGGGAGAAGACCTCTTGAATTTGAGGGGTCTCTGATTTCAATAGCCTCCGCCGCGTCTTCAAATCGTTTGACCCACACATCTCGTAGAGTGTCATCTTCCTCATATTTGCCCCACTGGGAATGATCATCCCAAACCCATACGGGTTGATGTTTATCTTTGCCAATCTCTTTTTTGGCTCTGCCATCAGCAAAACCGGGCCCTTTTTTATTACCTTTTTTGTTTGGTTTTTTCGGAAGCATAGCATAGACCTGCTCGGCAGTATATTCATGCCCCTCTTTTCCGTCCGGTGCAACATGCATTGAGGTCCCGTATTTACTGAGCGTTATACTGCTCGCTTTTCCTCCGTTTTCAAGCATGATATTTGAGTTGACAACAATGTCCGCCGCAGTATTATATGATTCAGGGTCTTCAACATCTCCGCGAATGCAATGCTGTAACACGACATGCAAAATCTCATGCATCATGACAAAGTCAAGTTCACTATCACTGAGACTTTCAAGGAATTCTGGGGCGAAAACTATCCTGACTCCGTCCGTGCAAGCTGTTTCAATTTCCTCGCTTACAGCATAAGTCATGTGCATTAAAAGCAAACCGTAAAATCCATGGTTACACAAAATACGCATGCGTGATAACAGAAGTCTTTTTATGTACCCTTTTATCTTGTCTTCAGACAGAGCCATTCATTAACCGTCCTTTCGTTTGAAGCCACTTTGAAAATTCAGGAATAGTCATAAGTTTTTCTTTGTAATGCTTGTCGATGTACATATAGTCTTTCATCAGAACCGTACTGAAATCGGGGGGCATTTTTTCTGCATATCGGATGGAGTTTGCAATTCTGCCCATTTCCTCTTTGTGATCTCTTGCATAGGTCGTCATTGATGCTGTCAATGCGTACATAGCATCTGTTCCGGTCGGCATCTTCATCGTTTTACCATCAAACACATCTTCGATGTTCGGAAGATCTTTATATACTTTAGCCCATGTTCTGAACTCGACTGCAACACCCGAGCCTACAATTCCTGAAATTAGCGAGAACATATCGTCAATATCATCACAGACACAGTTGAGCAGATTGCTCACCATTTCCCAGGAACGCGGAGTGGCAAAAGCGAGATCATCAGAGCTCGAATCAAATCCCATCAGGTAGTTCTGCCTGAAAGACAGAAAACCTAAAACTTTTTCATTGATTCCACTGCGTATTGCCCATTCCTTCCATGAGTTGAAGCTACCTGCAATTTCTATATGCATCAAACGGTTTGCCAGTGCTTTCGGCATTTTGAACGCTACGGATTTATCTGTCATACGGTTTCCGGCGGCAATCACGATGCAATTATCGGGAAGCTTGTGCTCTCCGACAACTCTGTCCAATGTAATCTGATAAGCCGCCGCCTGAACAGACTGAGGCGCTGCGGAGATTTCATCAAGAAACAGGATGTTGACAATATCGTCACTTGCATCCATCTGGAATATCTGCGGTTTCAGCCATACTGCAAGCGTCTTGTCTGCGTTGGCAGTAGGAATACCGCGCAGATCAATAGGATTGAAAAGAAGCAGCCGGACGTCGGTTACATTGACCCTTTTGCCGGTCCTCTCGCCAATCTCTTTTGCGATCTGGCGAACTGCCTGCGATTTACCAACGCCGGGAGGTCCCCACAGCATCACTGACGGCATGGTTTTGATGGGATAGTTATTTTGAATAATTGCGCAGTAAGCGCTTGATAGTTTTTCAACCATTTTCCCGACATTCATAGAGGGTATGTTGGTCATTTTAATATCGCTCATTTCTTATCTACTCCTAATTTCTTATCAAGTATTTCGAGTTTTTTGCGGCATTCCTCAATCTCATCGCTGAAGCTTTCTTCTTTCCTCAATTCTTCTTTAAGCTGAAGTTCTCTTTCCCACAACTTTGCAAGCCCTTTATTTAACTTATCCAGGTGCGTTTGCAGATCATCAAGAAAATTATCGATTCGTATTAAGTTGCCCGTATTTGTATCTCCGAGTTCCACATAATAGCGACCGTTTCGTTTCAGCCAAACATAAGGTTTTTCACGTGTCATATTGGCAGGGAGAATAATTTCAAAGCCGCGATATGTCATGAGTATTTTTTCTTTCGGTTCAAGAACATAGCCCATGAGAGAAGAATGAATATAATCCCTTAATTGCTTGCGCTTTTCTGCTGCATCCTTCTTTACCTTATTATCAGATGGTGCCGGATTTGCCCGTTTCCACCCTGTGTAATACGCAATATCAGCTTCACATCCAGCGATATTGTTCTTTTGATTGGACATTTTTCCGGGCATTTCTAACAGCTCTTTTTCCATACGAATTCTCGACTCAACAAGTTTGCGCTGTAATGTCAGATAGCGTGAAAGCTCGTTTGCGGTCTCCACACGTTCTTTCACGAGAGGATTTCCGACAGCCAAAGCTTTGACTTCGGCATAGTCGAGCACTGTGTCCTCAATATCCATTCCGCTCCGCTCAGTAAGTGATCCGGAAAGCAACCCTGTAATAAACCGTTGCTTCGTTTCGAGCAACTGCCACGAATACGCATCAAAACTTCCTTCTGTGATATAGCGGAAAATCTGTACCTTTGAATTGGTGTTTCCTTGGCGCAAAATACGTCCCTCGCGCTGTGTCATATCCGCTGGTCTCCACGGAACATCGATATGATGAAGAGCGATCAGCTTATCCTGAATGTTTACACCGAGACCAAGTTTGAAGGTAGATCCGAGCAGCACACGGACATCACCGTTTCTGACTTGAGCAAACAAAGTATTTCTCTGTACTTCGGTTTCCGCATCATGAATAAATGCGATCTTGTCAGATGGAACGCCTTTATTCTGAAGCATAGCCTTCACTTCATCATAAATGTTAAAGCCGGTTTTAGGGGTCGATGTATCACAGAAAATAATCTGCGCAGACTTCTGGGATGTTGTTCTGAAATATATATCAGCAACATTTTCAACACAGCGCGCCACTTTGGATTGATAAGTGAACGCAGCATTTGGATCGACCAGCCTCAAATCAAGTGCAGCCTTCCTTCCGTCCGTTGTGATTTTCAGCATATTATCATCTTTACGGCTGACATATCCCTTTCGAACATCCTCTGCTCTCTGCGAAATACCTTTCAGATAGTCTGCAAACTCATTTGTTTTTGAAACCAGCGCATCAGTATATCCGTCGATTTGCGGAATACCGGCTGACGTGTCCACTTGATGAAAATCGGCAATGGAGGACAGCAGAGATGTCAGTTCGGGAAGATTATGGAACTTAGAAAAACGAGTGGCGAGCCGGTAACTGCTTGTGTCAACATCGATTTCAAATTCGGTGCTTCTTTCTGCAAACATACCGATCCAACTGTCAAAGTTTTGAAGATCCAGCATGGCGAGTTCGCCGCTTTGCAAATACATCTGCATGATAAACGCATCCGTGATTGAATTCGTTATCGGAGTTCCGGTAGCAAAGACAACACCTGCGCCGTCGTTTTTCTTCTGCACCATACGGACTTTGTCCATCATATCCTGGCACTTCTTAGATCCGGAAGCACTGATGCCAAGCACCTTATCCGCTTTCGTTTCGATAGGAACATTCTTAAAATTGTGTGCCTCATCTACAAAGAGTCTTGTAATTCCCAAATCATCAAAATACACGCCGTTATACAAATCATCCATAGAGGCGGCAAGTTCAGATAAGGCTTTTGAAACCGCCTCTTGTTTTTTCTTCAAACGAGAAGTGGCTTTGTTCCTTTTGCCCGCTATTTCTGCGATAAGCTCCTGCTCATCAATAAGCTGGTTTTGATAGTATTCCTTTGACAACGGAATCTGCTCAAAACAGCTGTAAGCAATAATAATCCCGTCGAAGTCCTCGTCACGTATTCTTTCGAGAACGCTTTCTCTTTTTGAGGGAGTGAAGCTTTTCGGTTCGACACAAAGAATATTGGCGCTCGGATACATAGCGTAAAAAATGTTTTTCCATTGACCAACTATGTTATTGGGAACGACAAACATATTCTTTTCAGACAGCCCCATACGGCGCATTTCCATTGCGGCGGCAATCATAACGTAGGTTTTTCCAGCTCCGACATCGTGTGCTAATAAGGTGTTCGGAGTAAAGAGAATCCGTGCAACAGCATCCTTCTGATAGGGATAAAGGTTTATCGCAGGAGACATGTCAGGAAATCGTAAAAATGATCCGTCAAAAATTCTTCTACGTACACAACTGAAATTGTTCTCAAAAATCATTTCAAGCCGTTCTTTTCTTCTTTCATCCTCCCAAACCCATTTCTGGAACGCCTTTATCATTTTATTTTGCTTTTCAATGGCGAGAATGGTTTCAGACTGGTTAATAACTCTTTTCTTGCCTGATGAATTTGTATTACATACAACCTCATCGGTAACAGCTACCGACTTCATATTTAATGTCCTTTCGAGAATATGAAGGGCGTTTATTCTGTCAGTACCATACGTTCGTGTTACCTTAACGTCGTGATTATATCTGCTTTTGAATGGTATTTCCCAAGTGCCGGTCAATTCATCGTGTTTAGTATGGAAATCTTCTTCATCATTGATGCTATACCAGTGTCTGCGCCAATCGCCAAGAAGATACTCTATAAAATCGTCAATTACATCAGCAGGTACCCACGGTGAGCCAAGCGTTACATAGATATCTTTCGTGGCAACAGTTGGAGGAAGAACCTTTTCAATGGCTCTGATATTATCGGCAAAATAGCCATTGTATTCTTTATTGGCGTCTTTAGCCGCCTTCCATTTTCGCATCATGTTGCCGGACAGGTATTCCTCAGAGGTTTCCCAGCCTTTATAAAAACACTCGCCCCATGTTTCCGGGTTCTGATAGATAGATCCTTTCAGCGCACAGATAATTGTTTTGTAGTCCTCTCCGGTTACTGACGAAATATATTCAATATCAACCCGTCCAAGATTAGACAGACTGTAAATGAGACCGTCGGAAATGCTATCAGCGTGAATACCCTGAGTCCTTACATCCTGATTGAACGCATTTTCCCAATCGAGCGGAAGATCCATGCAGGTGACTTCTCGGACATGTGCATCTTTTCTCTCTTTTTCTTTGTGAGCTTTACGCTCGGCTTCTGCTTTTTCTCTGCGCCGGCGTTCATTCTCCTCATGCTTTTCTGCGATACGCTTAGCTGCACGGAGCTTACCTATAACCTCCTCAATTTCATCTGAGGAATACTTGCTGTCAATATTTCCTGCAAGTCCCAAAATATCAAAAAGACTCAACTGTGCACTGTCACCCGAATGATTTTTATTAGACATATCCCATCACGCTCCGATCCTCTTTTGTTCGCCCATGTGATTATATTGTACAGCAACGAATGTACCAAAAACGGGAGATATAGAAAAAGGACCGTGAAAATCACGGTCCCAAATTATGTATTTGCCTGTTTACTTAAGAATAGTTGTAAGTTTTTAGCTTGTCTATTATTCCATAGGCATTTATTTTAGATGCTTTTTCCAATATATTTTTTTTGCTTTTCGTACCCTTATCAATGTCGAAGGTATATATGCAATCATCACTTGACCAAAAATAATTTATATTATTGTATTCAAAAAAAACATCATCGCCATAATAATACGATTCATCCTCAACAATTATTTGATTGCTTCCCAACGAAAATCCATCAACTTTTCTTAATTCGCTCAACAAACTGTTGCGCAAAAGCAAATATTCTGGATGTTCATCGGACGAATAATCAAAGCATAACTTATCGTTTTGTGCGCTCTTTTTATAAAGAGCATAACTATTGTTATACCATGCTATACGTAAATCTTTTTTTCCTTCAAAAACACCTTCTTTTAGTACGGCTTTTTCAAATGATTTAGAATTTACGAATTCTTTGTAAGGGCCCTTAGCGTTATTATATTCTTCGCACATTAGTATTTTGTGAACTCTTTCCAAATCATCTTCCGATAGTACGTCCAGCCAGGAATCACCGCGTCTTTGCCAGCCTTTGTTGTGAAATATCAACCTGCCGCTGACATAACAAAAATCTTCAAATGAAAGAGCATATCTTCTCACAAAATCAATAGATACTTCGTCTTTGCCAAAGAATTCTTTTAGATTAGCCAGTTTTGTCTTAAAACTGTCCCAATTCTCTTGACCTTTATCACCCCAAAATAAGAAACCAATTTTTCCGCATAAAAAGATGGTGTCTTCCGCTTCGATTATTTGTTTTTTCCAGTCTTTATTTTCGCTTTTAATCTTTCTTGCCTTTTGGATTTCTTCTTGAATTTGTTTGGCGATTCTTGTGGACTCAGCCAAACCAATTTGCATTTCAGCTAATGAGGTAAGTATATCTTTTGGATCGAAATCATCAATTTTTCTCATAACGGAGATCATCGCCGCAGCAGAATCAACACCCGAGTTCTCAATTACATTTCTACAAAATCGCATCCAATCTTTAAACTTATCCTCCTCGAAGTTTTCAGTTGTTTCAAAATGCTTGCAAATTGCAAAGAAATACACTCGCTCTTTTTGCGTTGTTTTTTCGATAATCCCAACTTTGTTACCGTTATCATCCTTTGAAATTTGTTTTCTACCTTCGTTTGTTTTGTAGATCGGTAAAAAATGATACCTTGATTCTTTTTCTTCTTCTTTTCGTAGAGATACAACCTCATTGATTTCATTCAATTGCTTATTTATTATGCCAATGCGATTTTTAATGCGATCAAGGATCGTGCTTAATGCTTGTAATCCATCAAGATCAAGAATGTCTCGATAATATTCAAATTTTGTATATTTAATCTTGTCATCATCATCAAAAAACGAATACGATGATAATGTTTCTTTTTGTTCCTTCGTAATACCGGCCATTTTTTTTGATTTTTCGCTATCGGATAAACTACCATCAAAAATCTTATCTATTATTTTGATCAGATCAGCTTTCAGTAAATATTCTTCTTCGCCTTCTGAATGTTTACCTTTTGCCACACACAATTGATTAAAACAAAACCTATTTATAAAGGCAAAGAAGATTTCGTCTGTTTGCCCATCCAAATCTCCAGCATTTGCAGATTCCCAAAAGATATCGTTCCAACTATTATCAAGTTTTTGGGGTATTTCTTTTATATATGAATGCAAACTATCGTTGGGCTTTTTTTCGATTTCTCCGACTAAATCTGCTTTGAAGTTTTCAAAATCTGTCAACGCTTTCCCACGCGCATTCATCTTAACATATAACCGATCTGCGCTTTCTCTCGGAAGTTTGTCGTTACCTATGTCTAAAACACAAAATGTAATACATTGTTTAAATTGTTTTAACCATTGTTCCCATTTGCGTGGTTGCTTAGCCATACCTGAAAAAACCGGCTCAATGCCGTCTTTACCGTTTGTTCCGCCGAGCATTCGAAGCATGGCATTGATTGTTGGGTCGTTTTTCCACGCAGAAAAGAACCATCTTTGGTCCTTAATATAATCAACTAATCCATTATTTTCTTTATAATAAATGTTGTTTTCTCTTTTGCACAAAGCCTCACAAAACTCTCTTGACGATTTTCTTGTTTGATATGTAAACCTACTGAGAACGCTGATTTCGCTGTTCAATTTACAAGCTCTTAACGCCAAATACCAATAAACCAGCCAAACCGTCGTCAATCTTTGCTGCCCGTCCAACGGATAAAACACATCGTACTCTTTGTCATACTCCTTTTTATGCTCTTGATATCCATATACAAAGTCCATAGTCAAAGGTTGGTTTTTTTCAACAGCATCCTTGATATCTTTCAAGAATGCTTCGCGTATATATTCCTTGCCATTTCTGCCCTGAGCATAGTCTCTTTGCAGGATCGGAATACAAACATTATATTTCTCAAAAAAATCACCAACTGAAATGGCGCTCTCAATTGTTTTATTTTGATTATCATTCATTACAAAAGCCCGCCTTCTTTATTCTCATACCAATTTTTAAAAGTCATATTGTATTTGCCGACATCAAGTATACTTTCTTTATATTTATTGAGAATCTCCTTGCGCTTCCCTTTATCGGCAAGTTCATCAGGGTTTTTAAGTATATACCACCACAGTGTTTTTTCCATATCCATTCTGTAATATGCGGCGTCTTTTTCGGTCCAATATTTTAGATCGTCGGGATAATCTGTATACGTCTTGGAAAAGACATTCCTTGTACACACCGGAACGAACGCCGCCTCTTTTTCGTCGCTCATTTTTACCTCATCTTTATCATCAATCGAAAGGTGAGGCTTGATTCCTTTTTCCTTTTTCAAAACATAATCTCGTTTTATAGCAAAACACGAATTTCCATATTCGCGATTTGTAGATGAGTCAAGTAAAGTATAATTCCAAATCAAATTCTTCTGATCTTCCTGTAATTCTTTACTATCGTTGCCGTTTAATCTTTCCCATAACTTTTCAAAAGCACTCTCTTCTCCGTACTCTTTTTGCTCATTATCATATGTAACGAGTTTTCCTTTTATTTCCTTATCTTGATATTGCCGTAATACATAAACATACTTTTTCCGCGCTGATTTTTTTCTGTCGCCTTCATAATCCTCAAGCGAATTAGGACGGATGTGTTCGACATCCCATCCTTCTTTTTTAAATAAATGAAAAGGAAAACGAATAAAATCCGGAAGGCTGTATTTCTTTTCTTCAATTATGCTGGCATTTTGATTTAATACGGTTTGAACATTATGTAATAACAAAACCGGTCTTGCTTCGCTTTTTGGGGGTTGTTTATATCCTTCATATTGGCGATCAAGCTCCAACGCTTTGCCGCACTTGTCTTTAATCTTTTTTTTGAGGTACAGTACAAAATTTTTCTTTGTCGTTATTTGTTTTTTTGACTCTCCTTCCTTATTTAAATATGTTTTGATATATTCAGTCGCGTTATCTTCTTTATCTAATGCACATAAAAAGCCGATATAATGATAAAGTTCTTCATCATTGTACCATTCTTCAAGTATTTGATATATCTGGCTTATGCTTTTCCATTGTTTCGTGAGAAAGTCTTGTTTGTTAGGAGCTCTGTAAAAGAGATCATAATAATATCTGAATGTCGGGTACATTTCGCCGTCATAGTCATTGTTTGAGCCTCCATTCTTTTCCTTCGCGATATCAAGAATATAGTCAATTCGTGTTGGCTTATTATAATCCGTGCCATGAAAAAACAGCCAAAAGCGATCGTCCTGAAGACGGTATTCTATTTTATCCCATTCATTTGCAATCTCAACCAACGTCAACAATTTCGATTCAGTAGTTTCTGTTGCACCAAAATTGTTGCTGCTTAAAAATAGTGCTTTAATAAGTTCTGATTCCGTCAAGCCTATTTTGCCTATGTTTAAACGAGTAAATACTTTGATAGGATCCGTATCATCCGATTTATACCAAACAAACTCCACCTTATCTTTCACTATCTTCAGAAAAGATTCTTGGAACTTTTCATCTTTATCCTTTAACCATTCATTGATAGTTTCTTTAGCGTGATACATGTGGAAAAAGTCGGCGTTCTTTTTCCACTCATCACCTTGTTGTTCGTTTATCTTATCAAGAAAATCCTTGCTTTTATCGCGCGTATGATATTCGACTGAATAGTTATTATTGTCGCCTAAGCAAGAAAGAAGTATCTTAACAGTTGTTAAACGCTGCTGTCCGTCAATAACAATATATTTATTATCTTTCTCCTTAACCACAAGGGGTTGTAAACAGTATATCTTTTTAGAAGTGTCATCTTTGTAAATCGATTCGTAAAATTCCTCCAAATCACGCAACAAGTCTTCAACTTGCTTTTTATCCCATCTATACCCACGCTGATAATCCGGAATGAAAAAATTCATCCCAAATAATTCTTTTACAGGTTTTAATGAAATTTTACTGTTTTCCATAACATTCAATCCTCTTTTATACAGTTACTCGTATTTTTTCAACCCATTTTCAAGTGCTTCTTTCACCCGAGTTCTGAGCGGTTCGGGTGAAACCATTTCAACATAATCGATATACTGCATCGCCCAGTGCACCATAGCGTTCGGGCTTGCCTTGACGCTGATTCTGACCTTGCTCTCATCATCGGTTTTTGCGATGCGAATATCGCTGCCAAACCAGTCGATAATCTGGTCGATTATTCCAATATCTGCAATAAAGTCAATGTACTCCGGTCGGTCGGTATACATATAAGGCATGGCAGAGGATAGTTCCTTGTAATTGATACCGCTTTCATATCCGGGTACATTACGGATTGGAGTAGCCTTTTTATCTGAAACAATCATATTGGTGATTCGATCCAATCTATGGAACACCATATTGCCCCAATATTCACTGTATGCCATAAGGTAATAGCGTTGATTATGTAAGATCATCAAATAAGGGGACACATATTGATGAGAAGACTTATGGAGTTTCTTATCAACTCCGTACTTGTTATAATCGTAATGTATCTGCTTTCCTTCTTCTATAGCCATATCGATTAGTTCAATATTATAAAACAAAGCTTGATTGTCCGTTTTGTACCAATCATTTACCGAATGAATGTGCTTAACATTTGAGCGAAAATATTTATTGGACAGACCGCAAAGCCGATCGATGATGTCCTTGGAATGCTTTGCGGTAATATGCTTACTGCTCAAAACGCCGTCAATCAGCATATGCAGCTCTGAGTCTTCAAAATCTCTACATTCAAGATAGCTTCCGGCTCTGCGCGATTCAATATCGATTCCCGCTTCTTTAAGCAGTGAAATATTTCTGCTGATCGCCTTTCTTTCAATAACGATACCGTATTCATTTTCCAATTTTACGGCGATATCTTCCTGAGTAAGGGGATGATCGTAATCACTGTAATCCTTAAGAATCTGCCAGATTCTTATAAGTGCCAATTTTTTCGGTTCAAAACTTTCCATAAACGTTACACCTCGTTATATCCCTGTGCAGCCGCAGGCTGACACCCCAATATATTTTATATCATATATATGCACCACATTTGGTGCACTAATGCTTTTTTTACTCGTCGTAAAATTCCATTATTTCATCAGGAGTGCAGGCAAGAGCTTTGCAAATGCCACCAATGACCTCTGTTGTGATATTTTCATCTCTTGCAAGCTTCATCATTTGATAATGTGTAATGTGTGCAGCCTCCTGCAGATCCTTTTTCTTCATCTTTTTGTCAATCAAGATTTTCCAAAGTTTATTGTATCTGACAGCCATAGTGATTCTCCTTCGGCGAGAGTGTTATCAGTCAACCTTACATCGCGACTGATTAATTATATTATAGCACAATAAATTTGTCTAATCAACAAAAAGGGTGCAATTTCAAACTTTTTTTAGTTTTTAAATTTTATAGGACCAACAAAGCGAAAAAGAGCCACCGGCTCGCATAAAAATGTGAGTTGGTGGCATTTTTCTTGGCAACATTTATTTTTTAGATTATCAATAGCATTTTTTACATGGCTCATATCCGCGGCGTATAGCATCCGATTTTGAGATTTGCGATGGATTCTTCATATTGCTGCAACTGCTTTTTCTATGATATTTCTTGCCTGTTGCAGATACCCATACCGTCTCAGTGTTACCAGGTTGGGCAGGGGGCTGTGTTGTAGATTCGGTTTGCGCAGGTGTTATTGCTTGCGAAGTGTTGTCACTCGCGGGTCCGGAACTGTTTCCAGTTGCATAGTCAATAGTTATACCCGGCTGAACATTATAGCAATAGACATTGAAACAAATTCCTTCACCGCTGTCTTCTACGGAATACGCTTCCATTTGAACTCCGCTACACACAAGATTGTTGCCCTCAAATACAGGGGTGACCCTGTATGCAACATGATTGTTTGTTTCTCTGATATAGTCTGCAACCATATTTTCAAAGGTCAACATACCCTCGATGTTCATATAGCGAGTGCCAGTAATTAAATTTTTCCGGTTGGCATTTTCAGCAGACAACTGCCAGCCAATCAAATGGCATCGATTCCATAAGTAGCCTCCGGAAATGCCATTATATTTTGCTTGAATCCATCCGGAGGGTCTGATACTATTGATGTTTCCGCGGGTTTCGTTTGCTCCCGGCATTGTGTCCCTGCCGCACGAGGCAAGCGCAACACCGCATCTTCCGAGCGAATCAAGGTCTGAGTATTTCTCATAACCTGTTGTAGTTAATTCGGTCGCTGAAAAGTTCGGCTGATTGTTATTGATAACCACATATGCAGTTCCCGCATATGCGCCGACAGATGCGGGCTTAACAGGGGTAGCCGTTCCTGAACCGACACCTGATGGTTTGCTGCTCGGACTTGTGGTTTTCTCTTGATTATTGGATTCCGAGCCTTTGTCATCAATTATTGTTTGATTGTCGGTTTCTGAGTTTCCATCGGTAATCTGGCTTTTGGAATCGGTGCTTGTATCCGAGATTGATGTCGGACTGTCGCTCACTATTGAATCCAAGCCGCAACCGGCAAGGGAAAACAACATCGCAAGAGACAGTAATAATGCTAATATTTTCTGTGACACCTTCATTACTGTTACCTCCTGTAAATCTCGATTGTGATTTTTTCATGTGAGTTTCCGACAATATCTGCGCTCTTTGCTTTTTTGAATCCCAATGACTTCAAATCGACATCAAAAAATTTGTCTGCAGGATAGTGTCTGTTCCATTTGCAAAGGATAATTTCATCTGCGTTATCAGTCGAATAAACTCCGTCTTCAATAAAACAAAAATCGTTTTCTTCAGCTTTGCTCATATAGTCATTGTCAACCAAGATTGCAGAGACGTCACCAAACTGTTTTGAAGAATACGAACTCATCCAAAGCTTTGATCCCTGTACATAGTTGAGAATCCATTCTCGTAATCCTTTGTCTTGACTTTGTCTTTTTCCAAAGAACATCATTCCATTTTTGCTATCAATACAAAATATCAGTTTCATGTCTTGATCCTTTCATTTGTAAAAAAGCACACCTTAATACAAATGCCCAAATGACGGTGTTGGTTTATTTGACGAAAGCGCTTTATTGTGATATAATGGAAAAAGAGGTTGAAAACAAGCCGAATTTTGGTTGTATATCGACTTTCAGAGCACAAAAAAATCACTGTAAAAAGGTGTACTTTTTTACAGTGATTTTTATTTTTCGCTATTCAGTGTAGCCCGATATTCCCGTAGTCGATGATAAAATGTTGACTCGCACATGCCGCACATTTCGGCTGCTTCATAGGACTTTATAATTCCGTTTTCCCATTTCTGCACAATCTCCGGAAAGTTGGGCGGAGCTTTGATTACAGGTCTGCCGAACTTCATGCCGTTTGCTTTTGCGGCGGCAATTCCTTGAGCCTGCCTTTTTCGGATATTTTCGCGTTCGTTTTGTGCGACGAAGGATAAGACTTGCAAAACAATATCCGCAAGGAAAGTGCCCATCAAGTCTTTACCTCGCCGTGTATCCAAAAGCGGCATATCAATCACTGAAACATCAATCTCCTTTTCCCGTGTTAGGAATCGCCATTGGCTTTGAATTTCCTCGTAATTTCTCCCGAGCCGATCTATACTTAGAATATAAAGCACATCGCCTTTTTTTAGTTTCCGAAGCAACTTTTGATACATTGGTCTGTTGAAATCCTTTCCGGACTGCTTATCCTTATATATATTTTCTTCGGGAATGCCGATGTTACGCATCTCTACCATCTGCCGTTCTTCATTCTGATCGAGTGAGGATACCCGTACATAGCCGTATTCTTTCATGTTTTCTCATCACCTCGCATTCATATTATTTTACCAAAACAATGTGTTCTGTTCTTTGTTTTGTTCGCACATATTCGTATACTCATATTTTGTACAAAGTCAATCCAAAAAATAAAGCCGACAGTCTCCGGGGAAAGAAACTGTCGGCTTTTCAAATTCAGTCGTTAATATGCCGGCACACCGTACCCGAGTATCTGATACTCACCGATAGGTCTGCAAGAAGTCTGACATTGATCGTCCCAATTACCTTCAATGGTATAGACATAACCGTTTTCTACTTTCCAAACGATAGCGGTGTGATCCGCCTGCCCGTCAAGTCCGTTTTTCGCCCAATCATAGAAGATAATCATTCCCGGCGACGGCTCTGACGAACCGTCAAGCCATTGTCCGCGCTCCTTAAACCAATTTACGCCGGTGGAAGTTCCTGCATATTTCGGAATAACACCCGCATCAATATAGCCGCATTCGTTAGCGCACCACGAGACAAAGCAACAGCACCACTCAACATGAGAGCTGAAATCGTACCATCTCCAATAAGGCTCGCCGCCTTTGTTACCGAGCTGAGAAAGTGCAACCGAAACAATATCCTCGCCGCCGGCATAATAACCGTACAGAACTCCGTTCCACATCTTTTTGTTTTTATCCGATAAAAGCTCTCTGAGTTGTTCCTTTTGCTCATCGGTAAAACCGTACTGCTGCGCCATTTCATCCGGCGTTTTATGCGTCACCCGAATATACAGATAAGTTCTCGTAACGCTTTCTGTTGTTTCGACAATATTTCCGTTGCCGTCATCAGTCGCGGTCACAACATTCTCAGTCCTTGACGCCGTATTAAAGGATATTTCATTCATTGCCCAAAAGATTTCCTTTAATATCTGCCGTTTGCTCTCGTCAATAGACGCAACCTCCTGCGGATTGTTAGGATCGCCTGCGGTTTTAACGGCGTAAACCGAGAGAACCTCCGGCCATACGGCACGGGTGCCTGACATTTCAAGAACATCATACGCGACCGTGCCTTTTGTCTCATTTATCTTGGCTTCATATTCAGCGTTAATGTCTGAGATAACGGTTTGCATGGTTATACCGCTTCCCGTATCTTCACCGCTGAAAAAGATTCCGAAGCAGGAGCCAACAATCAGAGCAATAAGACAAATCACGATAATTACAACAACGGCTACCCAACCGCCTGCGGCAATAGCCGCAACTAACGCTTTTATTCCAGCAATAGCAGCTTTAACGGCGGCTGCTATGGCTTTTGCCGTAAAAACCGCCGCCTTATACGTTGCCTGTGCCGCTTGCCTTGCAGCTTGTGCCGCCATTTTTGCGGCTTTAGAACTTGATTCCGCCGTTTTCTTTGCCGCTTTTGCTGTTTTTTCTGCGGTTTTAACCGTAGTTTTTGCCGTTTGCTGTGCAGTCTTTACGGTACGCTGTCCGGTCTTGATACTCTTTTGCATAGTTTTTGCCGTAGATTTTCCCGTAGACTTTGCGGTTTGCTTTATGGTGTCCGCTTCCCTCCGTGTACGGCGTATTTCTTTGTATAGCCGCTTGCCGCCGTCATAGGTCTTTTGGACGGTTTTCTTCGCTGCTTTCCCGGTATCCTCCAGGGCAGATTCAGCCATATACTTGATTTTATCCTCGGCATATTCATCAGGGGTTATCTGACCGTCATCGGATAGATTCTGTACCTGATCCTTTGTGCGAACGGTTGCGTTCCTCGTCACTTTGGCAAGCCCCGCCGCACGGTTAAGCGTTTTGATGTCCTTTTTGCTTTCTTTCGTTTTGATGTCTTTCATTCGGACACCTCACTTATCTCACATTGTCTTTGACCGGAGTAGGGGTATCCTTTGCAGTGGTCTTTCCGTTAAAGAAATCAAGGTCAGCCTTGACGGAATCCTTGATACGGTTGTATCTTAACTTATCGGCAAGGTTAAGCGACTTGTTTTCAAGGGCTGAAAAACCGTTACTCATTTTTGCAAAAAGGTTTTGAAATCTTGAAAGCACTCCTTTGTCATGCTTTACATACTCCTGTTCCTTTGCACCTTTCCCAAAGAATAACCGACCTGCGTTTATCAAATGCTTCTTTGCGCCGCCGAGTTCCATTCGTGCGTTTTGAACATTTTGAACGCTCTCATTCATAGAAACGGCAAAGCTGTGAAAGACCTTGCCGAGCTTATACAAAGGGCGTAGTTCGACGGTATCGCGTATTCGGATTGTATACTTTAGTGCCGTCAATGATCTCCGCATACACCTTAACATACTCGCTGTTAAGTCCCTGCGGTACATACCAACTGAACGCTACAAGATTTTTATCTCTTGCGGGAACAATAACTGCCTTTGTTTCCGTGTAAATCTGATTGCCTGTCGTTAAGTTATACACAATAAAGCGCATTTGCAGTTCCGAAGACGGAGTGTAATCGTCATAAGACTGATTTTTTATATAAAAGCTGGAAATCACTCTCGTCTTTTCACGGTAAGGAGCGTTAGGCGTAATGGGAGTAATTTTTACCGGATGATTTGATTTGCAGATTATCACCCACGCATTGTTATTGCCATCCGTTTCGTATTCGGTATTACCGCGTGAAACCGTATCAAGATAAACACCGCCCCAAATACCGAAGACACGCTTATTAGGTACTACAAAGGAGTATCCGTCAACTTCAATTGTTTCGCCGGCAGGAATGGCAAATGTGCCCGGAATCTGTGTTCCGTCGTTGTTATATCCCTTAACATACCATTAGGATTTTGCTTCTACAAACCACTTTCCGTTTTCTTCGTCGAACAGAAATGTGGGCTTGCCGCAAATCTGTACCGTGTAGCGGATACCGGTTCCTCCGACTTTGGTGGAAGCCGCACGGCATTTCTGAATTACACGGTCTATCTCATATTTTTCATCATTCTCAAACTTGATGAAATTCGGACGAGCCGTCCCATCAGGTCTGTGTGTTACATTTACTTCAACATAAACTTTTCTTCTATCGGATTCCATTTTTATACCTCGTAATTTCTCAAAGTCAAAACTAATCTTCCCAAGTGCTTGTATCCGTCGATGTTCTTATCCGACACCCTGTACTTGGGTCGGTCATCTCCGGCAGTATTGATGTAACAGGAAAGCCTTCCTTTCTTAAAGCGTTTTTTTCGGTCAAAGAACAGGAACATTCCTTCATATATACCGTAGTCGGTAAAATGGTTTCCGCCGTCCGCACGGAAGATAACAATATCTTCGCTACACCCCTGCAAAAAGCAGTCGGGCATCGTAACATAAGCCGTAACCTCTTTTTCGTCAATCACATTAAGCCCTCCTTAACCGACCATACCTGTCGGCATAGTGATTTCAGCTTTTTTCGGTGGTAGCCGCAGGTTCTGACAGAGAACCCCATTCCTTATGCTGTCCTTTCCGAAACGCCGTCTGATTTCTTCAACACACTTTTCCATTCGCTCCAATTTGTCCTGCTTTGCGGCGTCCATAAACATATCTATTTGACGGGGCGTGTCTTGTGGAATAAGATTTATGGCTTGTACTGTAACAGAACGGATAGGGTTGTTCCACCCATATCTTTTTTCAAATAACTGAAAAGCGGTCTTTGCAATAATCATCGGAGATTGTGTAGGAAGTGCAATCTTCGTCTGCCATTGCCTTGTATTGAGTGTGTTGTCTCTAATATGTATTGCGACACCTTCTGCACTCAGTCCGTGAACACGGAGCTTGTGTCCAATGTCTTGGGTCAATTCGAGAAACACGGGCCACACCTGCTCCGGTTTCTCTAAGTCTGCTACTGTTGTTATACCGTGTCCTACGCTTTTTATAGGGGAAACGAAGTCTTTCTTGGCAACAAGGGAAAGGTCGTTGCCGTTGGCATAGTTCCATAAAACTACTCCGTTCTTTCCTAATCTTCTGCGTAAGAACTCAGGGTCGGTATTCGCTAAATCCCCGATGGTACGAATACAATAGCTGTCAAGCACTCGCTGGGTTGCCCGTCCTACACCGAGCAGGTCAGCGGCAGGAAGTCCCCAAATCTTTTCTCTGAATGTGTCCTTTGGTATCACGGTTACTGCGTCCGGTTTCTTCATATCCGAGCCGAGCTTCGCAAATATCTTATTAAAGGAAACACCCACAGAAATCGTCAAGCCGAGTTCAAACTTCATAGTCTCACGAATTTCATTTGCCACCTTTTCCGGCGAACCGAAAAGGCTTTCTGTCCCGCTAATATCCAGCCAACACTCGTCCATACCATACGGTTCAACTTGGTCGGTATATCGCTCATAAACGCTTCTCGCAAGCTTTGAGTATTTGATATACTCCTCATAATGGGGCGGCACTACAACCAAGTCCTTGCACTTCTGTTTAGCCTGCCATACTGCGTCCCCGGTTTTCACATCAAAAGCCTTTGCTTTGTAGTTCTTTGCAAGCACGATACCGTGTCGTTCCTCCACAGAGCCGCAGACAGCAATCGGATATTTCTTTAATGCGGGGTCGAGCATACATTCGACGCTGGCATAGAAGTTGTTCATATCACAATGAAGTATGCTTCGTAACATTTTTTGAACCCCCTTGACATTTTGGGTAGTTTGGTGTACACTATGTGTAGTTCAACTTCCCAATTCATATTATATACACTTCAACTGTACTTGTCAAGAGTAAATGGGTAGTTCAACTGTAAATATTCTTTTAAGGAGTGAAATCACAATGACATTCGGTGAAAAAGTCAGGGCTGAAAGAACAAAGCTTGGTATGAGTCAAGATGAGTTGGCAGCTAAAATCGGCGTAACCCGACGCATAATTGGTTCTTATGAAAATGATAAATCCCGTCCGAGAGGAATGGAAAGATACAAGAAGCTGGCAGAAGCATTAAATGTAAATGTGAATTATCTGCTGTCTGAGGACGACGCTTTCATCGCCGATG
>ERZ825137.1106-NODE-1106-length-35912-cov-8.163120_pt1 | contig 35912 bp, 36 predicted proteins | sample MGYA00519873_ERZ825137 | MGnify/ENA primary metagenome ERZ825137 (study PRJEB31778, sample SAMEA3449190) | human gut metagenome | biome: human gut; feature: human-associated habitat; material: faeces | place: United Kingdom | collected 2010/2012 ...
ACCACCAGCATGGCCGGGTGCTGGCCGGCAGCGTGAACATTGACATGATCGCTGCCGCTGCCCCCAACAGCCTGAACCAGCTGCGTGTGCAGAGCGAGGGCTATGACCTCTGTGTTATCGACCTTGGCGACCTTGCTGCCCGCAAGGTGGAAGAGAACACCACCATGGCCCTGCTGCGGGGCGAGTGCGAGGCTTTCAAGGAGCGTGGCGCTGCCCTCTCCGGCCTGGACGTGTATATCTCCTCCAACGTGCCCAAGGGCAGCGGCGTTTCGTCCTCTGCCGCCTTTGAGGTGCTGATCGGTGTCATCCTGAACGACCGCTTCATGGCCGAAAAGGTCTCCCCCATCGCCATTGCGCAGATCGGCCAGTGGGCAGAGAACGTCTACTTTGGCAAGCCCTGCGGCCTGATGGATCAGATGGCCTCCAGCGTGGGCAACATTATCACCATCGACTTTGCCGATCCTGCCCACCCCGATGTGGAGCCGGTGCAGGTGGATTTCTCTCAGGCAGGCCTTGCCCTCTGCATCCTGGATTCCGGTGCAGACCACGCCGACCTGACCGATGAGTACGCCGCCATCCCCAACGAGTGCCGCGCCGTGGCCGCTGTCTGCGGCGGCCAGGTCCTGCGGGATGTTCCCTTTGAGACCTTTATTGCAAATCTGCCCGCATGCCGCAAACAGTGCGGCGACCGGGCTGTGCTCCGGGCTTTCCACATCTACGCCGACAACCAGCGCGTTGCCCAGCAGGTAAACGCCCTGCGCGCCGGGGATTTTGAGACTTTCCTGCAGCTGGTCAACGAATCCGGCACCAGCAGCTGGGAATACCTTCAGAACGTCATCCCCGCCGGGTACAAGGAGCATCAGGAAGTGGCTGTGACCATTGCCGCCGCAAAGCATTTCCTGAACGGCGCGGGCGCTGTCCGCGTTCACGGCGGCGGCTTTGCCGGCACCGTGCAGGCCTTTGTGCCGCTGGAGAAGCTGGATGCCTTCAAGGCTGAGATGGAAGCCATTCTGGGCGCAGGCAAGTGCCACATCCTCTCCATCCGTCCGGAAGGAGGTGCCGTGCTGTGATCTCTACTGCCATTCAACAGCTCGTCAACTATGGGCTGGACACCGGGCTCATCCTGCCCGATGACGAGATCTATATCCGCAACCAGCTGCTGATGACTATGCAGCTGGACAGCTTTACCGAGCCCGAGGGGGATATCTGCTACACGGACCTCGAGAGCATCCTGAAAACGCTGGTGGACGATGCCGTGGCCCGGGGCGTGTGCGAGGACAATTCCACCGCCCGCGACCTGTTTGACACCAAGCTGATGGGCGTGCTGACCCCGCGCCCCTCCATTGTCCGCGCCAACTTTGAGGAGCGGTACGAGAAAGAGGGCCCCCAGGCCGCCACCGACTGGTTCTATGAATTCAGCCAGGACACCGATTACATCCGCCGCTACCGCATCAAGCGGGACGTGAAGTGGGTCACCAAGACCCCCTACGGCGATCTGGATATCACCATCAACCTCTCGAAGCCCGAAAAGGACCCCAAGGCCATTGCCGCCGCCAAGCTGGCCCCCCAGAGCGCCTACCCCAAGTGCCAGCTCTGCGTGGAGAACGAGGGCTATGCAGGCCGGATGAATCATCCCGCCCGCGAAAACCACCGCATCATCCCGCTGACCATCAACGGCAGCGCATGGAATCTGCAGTACAGCCCCTATGTCTACTACAACGAGCACTGCATCGTGTTCAACAGCCAGCACACCCCCATGAAGATCGAGCGGGCCACCTTCCGCAAGCTGCTGGACTTCGTGGGCCTGTTCCCCCACTATTTCGTGGGCAGCAATGCAGACCTGCCCATTGTGGGCGGCAGCATCCTGAGCCACGACCACTTCCAGGGCGGTCACTATGAGTTCGCCATGGCCAAGGCCCCCATCGAGAAGAGCTGGGTGTTCCCCGGCTTTGAGGATGTGGAAGCCGGCATCGTCCACTGGCCCATGAGCTGCATCCGCCTGACCTGTGCGGATGACGAGCGTCTGGTAGAGCTGGCAGACAAGATCCTGACCGCATGGCGCGGCTATACCGATGAGGCAAGCTTCATCTTTGCCGAGACGGACGGCGAGCCCCACAACACCATCACCCCCATTGCCCGGGTGCGGGATGGCAGATATCAGCTGGATCTGGTCCTGCGCAACAACATCACCACCCCGGAGCACCCGCTGGGGGTCTACCATCCCCACGCAAAGCTCCACCACATCAAAAAGGAGAACATCGGCCTGATCGAGGTCATGGGTCTGGCAGTCCTTCCCAGCCGCCTGAAGCAGGAACTGTTCGATCTGGCAGATATGCTGGTGGCCCGGGTGCCTGCCGAGCAGTACCCCGAAGCCCTGCAGAAGCACGCCGCATGGGCACAGGAGATCCTGGCCCGCCATCCTGAGCTGAACAGCGACAGCGTCCACCTGATCCTGCAGGATGAGGTAGGTCAGGTGTTCGCGCAGGTGCTGGCAGATGCCGGTGTCTACAAGCTGGATGAAGCCGGCCGCGCCGGTTTCGTGCGGTTCCTCGAAAGTGTAAAGTAATGGATTAAACCTCTCAGTCACGCTTCGCGTGCCAGCTCCCCTAGTAGGGGAGCCCTTGGCAGAATGGTTTAAGTTTATCAAAGCAACGAAAGGCCCGTCAGTAGAGATGCTGACGGGCCTTGGAGGTATTTATGACTTACACATTGGAAGTTTGTGTAGACAGTGTCGCAAGCGCCCTTGCGGCAAAGCGGGGCGGGGCCGACCGGCTGGAGCTGTGCGCCGACCTGATCATTGGCGGCACCACGCCCAGCCTTGCGCTGGTGCGGCAGGTCAAGGCCGAGACCGGCCTGCCGGTGCGTGCCCTGCTGCGGCCCCGATTCGGTGATTTCTGCTACGACCGCTATGAGCTTACCCAGATGGCCGAGACCGCCGCCGCGCTGGTGCAGGCGGGTGCGGACGGCATTGTGACCGGTGTGCTGACCCCGGAGGGGGAGCTGGACGTGGACGCACTGTGTCCCATCTACGCGGCCGCCCGGGCCGCTGCAAAGGCCGCTGGCCATCCGATCGTCTGCACCCTGCATCGTGCCTTTGATGTCTGCAAAGACCCCTTTGCGGCGCTGGAAGCGGCCAAAGCGCTGAACCTTGGCACCATCCTGACCAGCGGGCAGGCCGCCAGCGCCCCGGCAGGCGCTTCCCTGCTCCGTCGGCTGGTGGAAGCCGCCGGGCCTGACCTTGAGATCCTGGTGGGCGCGGGCGTGACCCCGGCCAATCTTCCTGCTTTGGCGGCTGAGACAGGCGCGCACGCCTTCCACATGTCCGGCAAGCAGGTTCTGGACAGCCGGATGACCTTCCGGCGGGAAGGTGTTCCCATGGGCCTGCCCGGCTTCTCCGAGTTTGAGGTCTGGCAGACCAGCGAGGAGATCATCCGTGCCGCGCGGCGGGTCCTGAACGAATTATAATCCAACAAACGACCCCGGAAAGCTGCAGTCAAGCTTTCCGGGGTCGTTTGTTAATCATCGCTTTTTTCTGGCAGCCGGTCTCCTGCGTTTCCGGGGCAGCATGGCATACACATACCCAAAGGCTGTGCCGCACACACCGCCCACAATGTGCATGAAGTTCGCCACATTATCGTGGGCAAAGATGATATCATACACCTGCTGGCCCAGATACAGTGCCGCCACCAGCAGCATGGTCACCGGGATGCCGCCGGAGAAGCCCGACAGCGATGCCAGCATGATGAGCATGAACACGATGCCCGAAGCCCCCAGCAGGGCGGTATGGGGGAAGAGCACACACTGCAGAACACCCGAGATGAGCGCCGTGAGCAGGATGCCCTTGAGCAGGGGACCGCTGCCGTATTTTTCCTCCATCGGCGGGCCGATGACCAGCAGCAGGAGCATATTGTTCAGGAAATGATCCCAGCTGGCATGGCCCAGCACATGGCCGAAGAGTCGGATGTAAAACAGCGGGTCTTTCAGAGAACCGCGGTAAACGCAGAACAGGTGCTTTGTGGTCCAGCCGCCTGTCCACTGCCCCAGGAACAAAGCCCCCAGGGAGAGCAGAAAAAAGGTCAGGATCACCGGCGAATTGTATTGCAGCTGCAATGTAAGCTTGGGGCGTTTCGTAAGCGTTTCATCCTTTCAGCGCCCGCTCTGGCACGGACGGAATTTAAGGATATTATAGCATTTATGCCAGATACGGGTCAAGCAGGGCATCCACCGTTTTGTTCCGCTTGGGAGCGGGCTTGTGCACGGCACGGCCGCGGCAGACCACCAGCTCCAGCTGGCGCAGGCCGTTTTCTTTCAGTATATCACGTTTGCGGAAGCGATAAAAGACATCTGTCGTTTTTTCTTCTGCCTCCTGCATTGACATTTCCCGCCTCGGTGGGTACACTTATAAGGTATTCTTTTCTGAAAGGGGGCCCCGCCGTGGCAACGGAAGCCAAACTGCGGCAGCTGGCAGACCGCGGCTGTCCGGTCTACTATTTCTATTCCAGCGAGCGGTATCTTGTCCGGCAGGCGGTGTCTGCCGCCGTCCGGATACTGAGTGCTGGCACGGATGAGGAGACCACCGTGCTGGACGGTGCCGCGCCCGAGATCGAGCAGCTCATCATGGCAGCGGGCACCATCTCCTTCTTTGGCACCCGCCGCGTGGTGGTGCTGCCCGAGCTTGACCCCGCCGCCTACGGCGACAAGGATCTGGACGAGCTGTGCAGCACCCTTGCCAGCCTGGAAAATGCCGTGGTGGTGCTGGGCAGTGTGTTCGAGCTGGAGCGCAGCAAACTCAAGACCGGCAAGCGGGCACAAAAGCTGATCGCCGAATGCAAGAAGCTGGGCTTTGCCGAAGAGCTCTCCAAACCCAAGCCCTACGAGCTGAAGATGATGCTGATTGAGCGGGCCAAGGCGCAGGATACCACCCTGCCCGAGGGCGCTGCCGCAGCCCTGCTGGAGCGCTGCGGCGAGGATCCCTTCCTACTGGAAAACGAGGTAGACAAGCTCTGTGCCCTTTCCGGCTACCAGACCGTTACCGCCGCCATGGTGGCTGAGATGGGCACCGTGAGCCTGGAAGCGGATGTGTTTGAGATGATCCGGATGATCACCGCCAAGAACGCCACCGGTGCCTGCAAAAAGCTGCAGACCCTGCTGCGCTTACAGCAGGAGCCCATTGCCATCACCGGCGCAATGATCGGCAGTTATGTAGACCTGTACCGGGTCAAGCTGGGTGCTTCCAAACGGAAGAGCTACGCCGCCGTGTTCAAGGATTTTGGCTACAAGGGCAGTGATTACCGGCTCAAGCGCTCAGCCGAAACGGCATCGCATTACACGCTGGGCCAGCTGGAGACCTGCCTGCAGGTGCTGCTGGACCTCGATAAAAGTTTGAAGAGCCAGCCCGTGGATGTGCAGACCCTGCTGGAAGCAGCACTCTGCCGTCTGGCGCTGGCGGGGAGCGGACGATGAGCGAACGAGAACTGCTGCACACCGACCGGGTGCTGGTGGTGGAGGGCAAATACGATGCCGCCCGCCTTTCCCACCTGACCGATGCCATGATCCTGCTGACAGACGGCTTTGGCATCTACAAGGACAAAAAACGCCAGCAGCTGCTGAAAACCCTGGCGAAAAAAAACGGCCTGATCCTCTTCACCGATTCCGATGCCGCCGGGTTCCGCATCCGCACCTACATCACCGGTCTGGTGGGGGCAGAAAACGTAGTGCAGGCCTATGTGCCCGCCATCCATGGCAAGGAAAAACGGAAGCCCCAGCCTGGCAAGGAAGGCCTGCTGGGCGTGGAAGGCGTGGATGATGCCATCGTCCTGCAATGCCTGCGGGATGCACTGGGCGCAGAAGCCGGGGCCGCGCCTGCCCACCCGGAGGGTCGGCAGATCACCTACACCGACCTGTACAACTGGGGGCTTTCCGGCACCCCGGGCAGTACCGAGCGGAAATACCAGCTGCTCAACGCGCTGGGCCTGCCGCCCCGGCTCTCCAAAAAGGAGCTGGTGGAGGCGCTGAACCGGCTGTACAGCTTTGAGCAGCTGGATACCCTGCAGGCCGAAATACTCGAAGCACACTGACAGACAAAAAAGGAGACCGCACCGCGCGGTCTCCTTTTTGTGTTACAGAATATTTTATAGAGCAACATCCAGCGCCATCATCAGGGCAAACCCTGCCACCACGCTGATGACCCCCGCCGGTTCGTCTGCCTCCACGGCTTCCGGGATCATCTCCTGTGCCGTCACGCAGACCATGCACCCGGCGGCAAGGCTCATCAGCCAAGGCAGGGCTGCACTGACCCATCCGGCCAGTGCAAGGGCCAGCAGGCCCCCCAGCGGCTCCACAAGCCCGGAGGCAGCCCCCGCCGCAAAGGCACGGCGCTTAGACCTGCCCTCCTGCGCCAGCGGCAGGCTGACCGCAGCTCCCTCGGGAATGTTCTGCAGCCCGATGCCCAGCGCAAGGGCCAGAGCCCCGCTGATAGCATCCGGTTCTCCCCGCAGGGCCAGCGCGGCAGCAAGGCCCACCACCATGCCCTCGGGCAGGTTGTGCAGGGTGACTGCCAGCACCATCCGCCCACAGCGGCCCGGCCCGGCATTCAGCAGGCGGCCCGCCAGCGTTTCCAGCCGCAAAAGCCCTACCGCACCCAGCAGCAGGCCCACGGCAGGCGGGACCCATGCAGGCAGCGGCCCCTGCTCTGCCCGCTCAATGGCCGGCAAAAGCAGGCTCCATACGCTGGCCGCCAGCATGATGCCCGCCGCCATGCCGCAGAGCATCCGCCGGGTGGCAGGCTCCCCGGTCTTCCGCAGCAGGAACACACCAGCCGCACCAGCCGTGGTGCAGAGCATCGGCAGCAGCAGCACTGCCGCCGTCAGGAAAATCTGTTCCAAATCGCACTCCCCCTTTTCCCGGTCTATGCCAAGGCGGCAGGAGGTGTGCAGAGAGCGACCCTAAACAGGATTTTCAAAACGATTTCTGCAAAATTTCCTTGATCTGCTCCAGATCCTCTACAAAATAGATCCCCTGCTGGCGTTCCGGGGAGGAGAGCCCCTTTTCGATCATCCGGCCAAGCAGGACTTTCAAGCCATCGTAGTAGCCGTGCAGGTTATAGAGGATGCAGGGCGCATCCAGATGCCTGAGCGACACCTTGGACATCACCTCGGCGATCTCCTCCAGTGTGCCGGTGCCGCCGGGAAATGCAATAAACGCATCCCCCAGCGCAATCATCTTTGTTTTGCGCTCCGTCATATCCTTTGTCACGATCAGCTCCGTCAGTCCCTCGTGCTGCAGCTCTCCCTGCACGAAAAACTCCGGTTCCACGCCGGTCACTTTGCCCCCGGCGTTCAGGGTGCTTTCGGCGATTTCTCCCATCAGGCCGCAGCGGGAGCCGCCGTACACCAGCGCGTTCCCGCTCTCCCCGATCCACCTTCCCAGCTCCTGCACCGCCTGCTTCAGGGCCGGATCATTGCCCTCGTTTGCGCCCAGATATACCGTGATGTTCATTGGCTTCTCCCCCAGTTTTGTTTTTGCCTTATTTTATCACGCTTTTCTCCGGCAGAAAAGAGGGCGGGCCGGTTTTCCTTGCAAATGCCGCCGGACTGTGCTATGCTGAGAGGAAAAAGGGGGATTTTCCTTATGAAAACAGCATTGACCATTGCCGGAAGCGACTCCAGCGGCGGCGCAGGCATTCAGGCCGACATCAAGACCATGACCGCCAACGGCGTGTTTGCCCTGAGCGCCATCACGGCTCTGACGGCCCAGAACACCACCGGCGTGACCGGCATCTTTGAGACCACACCCGAATTTCTGGCCCAGCAGCTGGATGCGGTGTTCACCGATATCTACCCGGATGCCATCAAGATCGGCATGGTATCGTCGTCTGCGCTCATTGAGACCATTGCCAAAAAGCTGCGCCAGTACGATGCCAAGCACATCGTGGTCGATCCCGTGATGGTGGCCACCTCCGGCTCCAAGCTGCTGCAGGACAGTGCCATCCAGATCCTGACCGGGCAGCTTCTGCCCATGGCCGAGGTGGTCACGCCCAACATTCCGGAGGCCGAGATCCTGTCCGGCATGACCATCACCGATGCCGCCGGGATGGAGGCCGCTGCAAAGTGCATCAGCGAAAAATACGGCTGTGCCGTGCTCTGCAAGGGCGGCCACAAGGTGAATGATGCCGACGATCTGCTCTGGCACAACGGCAGCGGCAAGTGGTTCCACGGCGAGCGCATCGCCAACCCCAACACCCACGGCACCGGCTGCACCCTGTCCAGCGCCATTGCCTCCAATCTGGCAAAGGGCTATCCCCTGGATGCCGCCGTTGAGCGGGCCAAGGCATATATTTCAGGCTGCCTGTCCGCCATGCTCGATTTGGGCAAAGGCTCCGGCCCCATGGACCACATGTTCGCCCTGCGCGGCGAATTCGTGGAGCACTGAGCCACAAAAAAAGGGCGATGATCTCTCATACGCCCCAGAACAGGATTCCCAGTCCCGCCGCCAGCAGGATCATTCCGATGGGCGACGGGGCTTTTTGCGTCCGCTTCTTCCAGACAAAATGCACCGCCCATAAAACAGCAAACACAAGGATCGATCTCGCATCCGGTGCAAATCCATCCGCCAGCGTCTTGATGCCGCCCAGTGTGGAGAGCATCATATTCAGCGCGGTCGCCAGGATCATGGCCACCACACAGGGCCGCACACCGGAAAGAAAGGCTTCCACGCCCGCATACTTCATCAGGTTTTTCAGCACCGCCGCGATCAGCAGGATGATGAAGAACGAGGGCAGCACCACCCCCAGCGTAGCGATCAGCGCCCCCGGAAAGCCGCCCTGCGATGAACCGATAAAGGTTGCCATATTGACCGCCAGCGGGCCCGGCGTGGACTCGGAAACGGCGATAAAACTCAGGAATTCTGCTTCGGTCAGCCAGCCATGACGCAGCACGGTCTCCCGCACCAGCGAGATCATCCCGTAGCCGCCGCCAAAGGAGAGCGCTCCGATCATCAGAAAATTGAGGAACAGCTGGAGGTAGATCATGCTTTCTCCTCCTTCCGCAGCTTTTTTAACAGGTAGAGCAGCACCCCTGCCGCCCCGCAGAGCAGGATGTAGTAGAGGGACGAGAAGGACACCGCCGCCACCGAGCAGCCCACCATGGCCACCACGACCCCGGCAACGATGATTCTGTTGAAGGCCGTGCCGGACAGGCTTTTCAGCATCTTCATCCCTGCCGAAAGGATCAGATAGATGACGCAGACCTGAATGCCCCGGAACGCGCTTGCCACTGCCGACAGCTGCAAGAACCGGTCAAACACCAGTGAGATCAGGTAGATGACCACAAACGAAGGCAGGCAGACCGCCAGCGTGGATGCCGTGGCCCCCTCTACCCCTTCAATCTTATACCCCACATAGGTGGCGCTGTTCACCGCCACAGGGCCCGGCGTGGACTCCGCAATGGCGACCATATCGAGAAATTCCTCCCGGCTCAGCCACTGCTTGTCTTCCACAAATTCCCGTTCCAGCAGGGCCACCATTGCGTAGCCGCCGCCAAACGTAAACGCACCGATCTTCAAAAAAGTCCAGAACAGATCTCTTGTTTTTTTCATACACTTCACCTCGCTGCCTGCCTATTATAGCATAAAGTGTCCCATCAGGAAACCCATTCATAAGGCCTGCGATCATCCTATCTCTTCCGGCACAAATGAGTCCTTCTCACAAACAAGGTAGATGTCCTTCTTCATTTTCTTCTCAAAGTATCGTTTCAATCTCATATTGGAATCCCACTTGTCCTGCGGATAAGAGCCATACCGTTTCTTTACATCGTTCATTCTATCTTCTATATCCAGAACCCCTTCCGCTCCTGCCAGACTATCACACAATTGAATCAGCCGGTCATAATCGTCGTATACTGTCCTGGCCAATTCAGCCTTAATCATTTTCATCTCTTCCTCTGAAACATCAAGCTTTCCAATGTATTCATCCACCGTGTGATTGTTAAAAGAATGCGTCAAACAGATTTTTGCCGCCTCATCATATCCAAGCGACATCATAAATCTGTACCCATCGGAAACATGGCCAAGATGTCTTACGCCAAATTTTCTTCCTATATCATGCAGTAAGCCTAAAACATAGGCCTTCTCCGCATTCATGTCTCCACATGCCACTGCTATTTTTTCTGCACAATGTGCTGCTGTTAAACTATGTTTTCCCCAAGGCCCCGGATTATTTGATAGACCATCCCGAATCAACGCCATTGCCTCTTCTCTTGTCGGCAGCATAACCTATCCCTTCTTTCCCTTTTCTTATGCATTGATAAAAACAAATGCCGAAAACCCGCATGAATACAGGCTTTCGGCATTTTGATCCATTACTCGAGCTCGGTAAGTTCAGATTCTTACTAAACAAATTTGTTTAGTACGTCTATCCTTGGATGTTCACTTTTCCATGAGATTGCTGTGGTAGATGTGGCTTGCTGATTTTTTAGTATCAGGATAGTATCACGCAGAGCCACAACCTCTGACTGTATTATAGCGTGTTTCAGCTCTTGATGCAACTACCTATTATGCGTCCCACTTTACCTGAACATTCGTCTCAACCTTTGCAATGTTCTGCGCAAATGCAAAGGTTCACCTTCGAGAGCTGAATTTTCTTTGAAGGAAGGATTTTTTAAGTTTAGCAATATTATAATTCGTGTACGACCTCCTGATCTAGAACGAGCTTACGTTCTTTCCAGTCGGGCATATAGTTGGAGAGAAAGGCATAGAACTGCTTGCTGTGGTTCGGATATAGAAAATGCACCAGTTCATGCAGGACCACATAATCAATATAGGGCGTTCTGGCCTTGATCAGATAGAAGTTAAAGGTTATCACATGTCGTGCAACGCTGCAACTTCCCCACAGTGTCTTCATCTTCCGGATCGATAATTCAGGCATTGCAACACCATATTTTTCTACGATGGGATACCAAACATGCACACGTTCCTGCAGGATCTCTTTCGCCTGCCTGCGCCACCACGCCTCAAACAACTGCTTTACATGCGCCTGATCCTCGGGTGACTTACAGCAGATACGAATCTTCTTTCCCTCTGCATATACACATTCCTTTTCGCACTGTGACAATGCAAAGATCATATCTTCGCCCAGCATCCGGATAGAGTATCCGTTCCGAATCTCTTTGGTTGCGGCATAGCCGACAGTTTTTTGGAAAGATTGCAATTTCAACTCGATCCAGCCGCTCTTTTCCATAAGGAACGATTTCGCCCATGCGTCGGGGGCGGATTGCGGCAGCGATAGCACAATTTTCTGATTCGGATAGACCTTCAGGCGGCAGGTCTTCATTTTTTTTCGATCAAGGTTGACCGTCACTGCACCTCCGAATGTTGGCAGTGTTATGCAGATGGTTTCCATTGTCAATAGCCTTTCTTTGCAATCATCATGATCTCGTCAATGATGATGTCGATTGTATCCAAGGGCCAGTCCAGCTTTTGATCTTCCATGTAGTCAAACAGCAAATCGTCCAATGCCTTTTTCATATTCCTGTGGACGATCACATTGTCCCGCCAGTCGCGTTTCGCATGGCCCACAATGATTGCTTTGATGTCCAGCGCCAGCTTACCCAACGATTCGGAGGGCTCTGCCTCCTGCCCGTCCAGAGATTTTTTGATTCCGGCACACACTGCACCGTAAAACGATTTTGCATCACCATCATCCACGATGTTTTCCGGGTATTCCACCGAGCTGCGGCCAGTCCGGTAATCCTCAGCCATTTTTTCCATCGCTGATAGGTATTTTTCTCCATTCCTTTCCTCCTGATAATCCTGAAGCGTCTTGTTAATCCGCTCCATAAAGGTCATATAACGAATGGGGTCCACATATCTCTGGCTCTCCAGGACCTCGACCTGACGGGTCTGGATGGCTTCGGCTTTTGCTTCGTCAGATCCAAGTCTGGCCAGCTGTTCCTGCATTTTTTCCTTATTGGTAATATCCAGCGGCTCAATCAGGATCTTTGCATCTTCCGCATGAACATAGGTGTTGAGCAGTTGACGAATGCCGTCTTCATATCTTGAAAAATCCACACTGTCATTGAAACGGAGCGTCACGCTGTCTTTCAGTTTTTTGAAGAACAGGTAATCTTTGCGATACATTTCAGCTCGCTCAAAACCGACCTGTTCAAACAGCTCATAGCTGGAATACAAAAAGTCCACCATCTTGGCAAAAGCAGACAGCTTTTCGTAAAAATCTCTACGGAGATCATACTCCCGTAGCCGTTCCTGCCAGACATTCGCACTGGTTTCGTTCCGGTCAATCCCGTCAAAGATGTCCCACAGTTCCTGATACAGTGCTTCAAGTTTCGTCTTTTCGTCGTTGATCGTTGCAATGGCCGATTGGATCTCTGTGCGGTCGAACAGATTCATGCCGGACTGCTCGTCACTATAAAGATCTAGTGCTGAGTTCAGTTTTTTGAAAATGCCGATGTAATCCACGACCAGACCAAAATCCTTGTCCGTATAAACGCGATTGACACGTGCAATGGCCTGCAAAAGGGTATGGTCCTGCAATTTTTTATCCACATACAGCACAGCGGCAATGGGAGCATCAAATCCGGTAAGGAGTTTGTCCTTTACAATCAGCAGATCCACGTCACCGTCTGGGTCTGTGAAGCGTCCTGTCACCGAATCTTCATAGGCATCATAATTATTTTTGAAAAGTGGATCGACCTCTTTGCGAAAGAACTCTGCAATGGTCTTCAAAGACTGCGGCGTATTAGTTTCATCATCGCCTTCTTTTGCAGAATTGGGTGTAATAACTACCGCCGGCGTGATTCCTCCAAGACCCCGGAGTTTGTAGAACAGCTGGACCGCCTCTGCGCGAGATGAGCATGTCAGCATCGCTTTGAATCCCTTGGGCCGCACATAATGGACAAAATGCTCGTGCAGATCGAACGCGATCATGTTCAGGCGCTGTTCTGTCTGTGCCAGCGTAACAAAACGGCTGTATTTGACTTCCAGATCCTTCCGGGCATCTTCGGTCAGCCCCACCGTGATGTGCTTCAGATGTTCATTGATTTGCTGGCTTGTGACCTCTTGCGGAATCACACGACCTTCGTACACGATGGGCACTGTGACTTTATCATCGATAGCATCCTGCAGGGTGTATTTGTCAATCAGGGGGCCAAACTTGGCATAGGTGTCCTTTGCCGGAACAATCTTCCGACTCGTATCCTTCGGCTGCTTCTGGATCAGTGGTGTGCCAGTAAAGGCAATCTTGACAGCATTCGGGAGCACCTTGTTCATATAGAGATTGAGTTTTCCATACTGCGTTCTGTGTCCCTCATCGATGAACAGAAACAGATTCTTGCTATCATTGCAGTATTCCTGCTTGACTGCTGCTTCAAACTTGTTCACCAGTGCTGTAATGACCGTATTGCTGTTGTCCTGCAAAAGTTCGATCAGCCCCTTGCCGGTTTTGGCTCGGTGGGGACTCATCTGGGTATGGATAAAGTTATCTCGGATCTGCTTATCCAGATTGACACGGTCCGTAACCATGATAAAGCGCGGTTCCCGGATCTGGCTTTCGGGCTTCATGCTCTCCCGGGTGATCATCTTTGTCAACATAATCATCGTGATCGTTTTGCCGCTGCCCTGCGTATGCCAGACAACACCGTTTCTGGTGTGCGCATTGTCTCTCAGCAAAATGCGATCCATGCACTTTTTAACCGCAAAATACTGCTTATATCTACAGATCTTTTTCACATTGTTATCGTAGATGATAAAGTTGCGGATCAGGTCCAGCAGCCGCTCCGGATGCAGCAACGATACCAGCGCACGGTCCTGTTCCCGGATCTGTCCATCCGGTGAACATTTTCTGCACCAGTCATTCAGCCAATCCTTGTTATCCTCATGCCAGGACACAAAATATTTTGCCGGTGTACCGCAGGTGCCATACAACACCTTATCCGGGTTCATTGCCATAACAAGCTGTGCATAGCGGAACAGATGCGGGATATAGTCCTCGCCCCAGTTCCGGATATTCTGCATCACGCCTTCCATAACATCCACGCTGGATTTTTTACATTCGATTACGACCAGCGGGATGCCGTTTACCAGCACAACAAGATCCGGACGGGCAAATCTCCCGTTCGGACGTTCTACCTCGAACTCGTCGGTCACCTGAAACGTATTGTTCTCCGGGTGTTCAAAGTCGATATAGCGGATATCAAACGACTGCCGGGTACCATCCGGGAGTTCTTCCTCCATGCTCTTGCCGGAGCAGATCAGCTCGTAGATTTCCTTATTTGCGGCATAAAGCCCTGCTGCGCTGTGCTGATCCACCGCTTGCATCGCTCTGGCAATGGCTCCCCCAGAAAAGTACCTTGTCTCACTGCCAAACTGATAGGTCTGTCCGCTCAGAAACGTCTGCAGTTCTTCCGTAAACAGCACTGCTTTCCGGGAGCCGCGCTTCCGTTCCGCCTCGCTGCGGGGCACAATGGTATAGCCCAATCGTTCAATTACTTTCAGTGCCCGATCCTGTGACTCGGGGCGTTCGTTAAAAATCGTGTGGTCCGGCATATCATTTTCCTCTGTCCTGCTGCCTGCAGGAAACTCCGCTAGCTGTTTTTGTTGTTATCCTTGTACCCGGACAATCCCTGTCAGCAGCAGTTTTGCCAATGTTTTTTTGTAGGTTTTCGTCTCCTCCAGCTCACGTTGATGAAGGGTGATAAGGTGGTCGAGATTGGAAAAATAAGTGCTAATAGCTGAACGTTCGTCGCTATCCACCGGCATCATAATATCTTGCGTTTTTAATTCACTTGCCTTTACCAGTGGTTGACCTGTTCCAAATGAAAGACGTTTAATATCAAAATGCAGTAACGCATAATAAATAAAGTCTAATTGCTCACCCTTGATAAATACAGTATTATCGCTAATTTTGACTTTCCCGGAGTGTCGATAAAGTTCACCGGCATTAGCACCAACACGAGCTGTCAGCAGGAAATCGCCTTCATAATCATATGAATCATCATAACCAATCACTGATGTTGATCCAAGGATCTCATACACTCCCGACTTTTGTGGAGTGAATTTACTTTTGCCAGTATCAATAGATGTGACTTCATCTATCAACTTCCGCTGTTCCCAAGCGCCAGTAAATCCCGGAAAGCGAATTTCCGGCGTATCGCAGCCTTTTGCAGGGAACATTTTCCGCAGGAATTCTTTTTTCAGTTGTTTCAGCTCATCGAGTTTCTGCTCTTTCACCTCGATCACACGGTCGCATTGTATAAGAATTTCCGCAATGCGTTCCTGTTCAGCCAAAGGGGGGTAAGGAACTTCACAACTATAGAAGTCTTTTCCCTTCAAATTTAATAGGCCATTATCTCGGACACCGCGATTGATTTTGGAATACAATTGTCTATTCAAAAAGCCGCTGAGAAACAGCTGCTCATAATAATCCGGATTTCCAACAGACACTCGGAAGCTTTCAAATACATTTGGCACTGCCGCCTCTGTTCGATTATTCAGGCGGTAAATACAGCCCTGGGGGTATATGTTAGAATTTCCTTTATTGTATGAAAAATCTCCTTTGTGTAAAACAATATATTTTTCATATTGCTTTCCCGATAATTCTCTTCCAAATTTTTCCGCCTGATTGACAAATCCTATTCCTGCTGAAATGCTGATGGTTTCGATTTTTCTGGTTCCAACCGTTTCAGAAATTTCTTCCACGATGGAACTCAACGGGCAGGTATTCCATTCACTTGGCAAAACAACTGCATTGGTATGATGTTTTTTCGGCAACGCAGGCATTGCTGTGTAAATCATATTGGTCATCGTGTGACCTCCTTACTCTTTGCGTTGTTACAGGCCCAGCTCTTTCAGGTACACATCCATCTTTGCTTCTGCTTCGGCAATCTCCTGTTTCAGGCGGGCGATATTTGCCTGTACAGCAGCGATATCCACGACCTCTTCCTCTTCAAAGGTGTCCACATAGCGCGGGATGTTCAGGTTGTATTCGTTTTTCTGAATTTCCTCCCGCGTTGCCACATGCACAAATCCGGGCTGCTCTGTACGGCTGTGATAAGCGTCTACAATAGCGTCGATATGCTCCTGCCCCAGTTCATTCTGGTTCGTTGCCTTGATATAACGCGGGTTGCCTGCCTCATCCGTTTTGCTGGCATCAATGAACAGGACATCCGTGGTAGGACGGTTCTTTTTGAACACAAGGATGCACGCCGGGATGGACGTACCATAGAACAAGTTCTCCGGGAGGCCGATCACAGTATCCAGCAGATTTTCTTCTACCACCCGCTGGCGGATTCTGCCCTCTGCCGCGCCACGGAACAGTACGCCATGCGGTGCGACCGCCGCGATCCGGCCGTTTACGGACAGGCTGGCGATCATGTGGAGCAGGAATGCCCAGTCGCCCTTACTTGCAGGCGGCACGCCCCAGTCAAACCGATGGAATTTGTCCAGTGATGCCTCCATCTTGAACTCTTTTTTACCCTTTCCAGAGGATTCGCCGCCGGGGTTGAAGCCGGATGCCCATTTGTCCTTAGAGAACGGCATATTGGCAACAATGGCGTCGAACAGCAGCAGATTTCCGTCTGCATCCAGAAACACCGGATTAGCAAGGGTGTCGCCCCAGCCGATCTTCGCATCCCGAATTTCGTGGATGTACATATTCATCTTTGCCATGGCAACTGAAGAACCGTTGACCTCCTGCCCATAGATAGATACTTCCTTGCTGTTCTGCTTTTTTGCGGCTTTGATCAGCAGGGAGCCAGATCCGCAGGTAGGGTCGTAGACACGTTCCCCGGGCTGCACATCCACGATGCGTGCCATGATCTCAGAAACTGCCGCAGGAGTATAGAAAGACCCTGCCTTCTTACCCGCCATGCTTGCAAACTGGCCAATCATATACTCATACGCATCGCCGATCACATCTGCAGGCACCTGCCCTTCCTTGACTTCGATCGCAGACGGCCGAAGATCCAGAGGTTCAAAATCCTCCAGCAGATCCCGGAGGATGGCATTTTTATGTTCCCGGGTACCAAGCGCATTTTCACTGTTGTAATCCACTGCGCTCAGCACACCGGCAAGCTGCTGATTGTTATCCGCCTCGATCTGCCGCATCGCCGCATTCATCAGCTGCCCGATATTGTCAGCAAAGCGCTGCTGATACAGATCATAGAATGAGCACCCCTCTGCGACCATGAACGGCAGATATTTTTTCTGGCGTTCCAGACGGATACCGGCGTATTGTTTGCTCAGTTCTTCCACTGCGTCGGTATACGAATCGCTCAGGTATTTGACAAACATCACCGGCAGAACGTAATCCTTATAGTTTGCGGCGTCAATGGTATCCCGCAGCGTGTCTGCGCCGCGCATCAAAGCGCTTTCAATATCTTTTTTCGTCGTCATCTCAACGTTCCTCCCATGATCTTCCTGATCGCAATTTCAGTCAGCTGCCGTTCCTGCTCCATCAGTTTCAGGTATATTCGCTCCTTTTTGCGGCACAGCGTATCCATCTCAACGACCCGCCTCTGCGTCTCCTTATCAGGAACTTCAATCTGCAGTTCCATAATGGTACCAAGTTTTACCACTCGTTGGGTAGTTCCGCTCTCGATTCTCCGAATTTTCTCCTGAATTTCTTTTTGTGAAAGTGAGATCTTCAAAAATTCTGGCAACAGAATTGTGCAGTCCTTCACCTTCAGGATGGCAAGCTGCGATGGAACAAGCAGCTTTTCCTGCCCTTCTTCAATCACTACGGGGCACAGCGGTGAAAAGAGTCGTATCACAACATCTCCAGGGGACGCAAACCAAGCATGGTTCAGTGTCTCACTGGCGCAAAAGTCCTCCAGAGCACTGCTGTCGATTTCTCCATCCTCTGTCAATGCACGGAGCGTCAGCCTTTTGTACGGGCAGCCACCGTTTCCGGAAGCCTTAGTTTCCTTCCTGCTCAGTACCAGACCGCCCTGGGCTTTTACAAGTTCCGAGATCTGCATCATCATAACTTAACATTTCCCTCCTCGCAAAAAATGGCCCGCCCGTATACGGGGCGGGCCATTCCTGCCGTCAAGAGTGGTGACTTTCCGGGCAGCAGAAGCAACAACCGTCTACCTGACGATAATACTCCCGGGCAGCATTAACAGCCTCCCGCGAGGTACTGAAACAGCCTAAGTAGACCCTGTTCTCCGCACTCGGCAACCAACTACAGTCCGAGCGGTGAACCTCATGGTCACCGTTCGGCTGAGCGTTGCTGTTCACATAAAAATACATGGACATGCACTCGTCCTCCTTCTTTGAGATAGTACAAGCCCACGTTGACAAAAGCCCAGAAATCTGGTATCATAACAATGCGTCTATTATGATCGTACGTGGGAAGTCCTCAGATACAGCTGGAACTGTCATCTGGGGGCTTTCTTCTTGTCCGCTCATATAATACCATACCAGCCCCAGGCCTGTCAAGGCTTTTTTGGAAAAGTTCTTTCGCAATATTAAAATATGACATCAAAATTAAATGTGCCAAGGTGCTACTCCACCCAATGTTACTCTGACAGGCCCGTTCCGACATCTGATTGGCACGAGCCTGTTTGGTGCAATGGCACACTTCGTTTATTGTGTGACTTTGAGTGTGCAGGAAATTGCCGTCAAAGCGATATCATACCCTGTCGATAAAAACTCAATCTCAGCGAGCCACCAAGCGCTCCACCAACGTGTGATCACATTCAAACAGATAGAGCAGCCGTTGTGCAGCACCAGACGGTGCATTTTTTCCGGCCTCCCACGACTCAACTGTTCTCGGAGAAACACCAAGCGCCGTTGCAAGTCCTCTCTGGGAAAGTTTTAGTTCCTTGCGCGTCCGGGCCACATCATCTGCCTTATATGCAGGAATCGGCGTTTCCCGCACCACTGTACGGCAACGGCTTTTATCGCCCTTTGTGTAGTCAACGGCCTGCTCAAGACTTTCCTTCAAAGCGTCAAAGTAATCGAAGTTTTCCATAAGTCAAGCCTCCTTTATGGTTTCAATCAAATTACGAATAATTTTCTTCTGTGCAGGGTTCATGTCCGCCTGCACATTTTTGGGATAAGCAAGGAGCAAGAAAATTTGCTCCTTCACCACAACATCCACATAAATCACGCGCCCACCGCCAGACTTTCCTCGTCCGGTCAATGGAATCCGGATTTTACGTGCTCCTGCCAAGTCAGGAATCACATCTCCAGCATCCGGATTTTCGAGCAAAACATTCTGAAGCTCCCGCAATTCTTCATCGCCAAGCCCCATATGTTCCCATGACTTTTCAAATCCGGCGGTCATTACAAATAGTCTTTTCACCTGCGATTCCCCTCTCCTACCTTTATTATATACTATTCAATCGTAGTTATCAACACTTTTTTAAAACGATACGTGCAAAAAAGACTAAACTGCCCGAAAATCTGTATCACTACACCAGCCTTATCAAGTATCGGATGATTCTTGCCACCGGGAAGCTGGTTTTAGCACCCTCAAATTTGAAATATGATAACGCGACTTTCCATAAGGAACCGATGTTCTTTAATGGACACGAAATTGGTGTTAAAGCTGTTGACAAATACGAAAACTACCACCCTGTTGTCTGGATGACAGCTAACGACCGTGCAGGTGCCAAAAATACCGGTCTGTCCAACGATAAAATCATGTGCCGCATCACCATCAAGACCGAGGGTAAAATTTGGCGGTATCTGCCTTGGCGAGCTTTCTACGACAAGTACAATGCTGACCGCAGCATTGCCTCCACCCTGAAACAGACTGCGGACGATTATCGGAACTGGTATGTCCGTGAATCCGAAATTCCAGTTGAAGACTTTGCAAAGGTCGAGTTTCTGGCCGAAGATGGTACCTACAAGGCTGAGAATGACATTCCCGGCTTCTCTTTGTCCGATGTTGCCCCGGAACTTTTTGATTAAAGAACCGTCTGATATGTACAGAACCCCCGCCAGCGTTGGGCTGACGGGGGTTCTACTGCTTTGCACTTACAGTTCTATACTGTTCTTACGATTCTCTTGCTGGTCTTGCTTTGCTGTCTGCTCCTGCTCCCTCATAAGTCCAATGGCCTGATTCATCTTTTTCGCACCGAAGTAGTTCCACACTCTTTCAAAGTCACGTTTTATCGCATAAAGCCGTTCATTCTCTGCTTCGGCCTGTTCCAGACGCTCTTTCAGATTCCGGATCGCATCCTTTTCACTGCGGTAGAAGCTCTGATACTTGTCACGGTCATGCTTCATCTCCCAATACTTCCGATGCAGCGAGAAGATCACCTGCACCAGCTTTTTGATGAGCGGCACGGCTTTCTTTTCTCGGTAGCTCTTGGCCGTTTCAAAGGTACCTGCCTCCGGCACCCATTCCTCTGGCCGCTGGGAATACTGTGCTGACAGGTTTTCCAGCCCATCCATAATGGGAGCCAGCTTGTTCAGCTTCTGGCTCTGCTTCTGGTAGGTCAGCTCTGCTTTCTGTACCCGCTGTTCAGCGGCTTCTACGGCTGTCTGCGCTGTTTCCAGTTGCTCCTGCATCTCGATCAGGTCGGTCTGGCACTCCTGCTTGGCAGCTTCCAGAGCCGCTACCTCTTTACTACGCTCCTGCTTTTTGAAGTCCAGTACAGACAGGTGCTCTTCGTGGGTGCCTTTCTGTTCCCACTCGATGCCGTGCCGCTCCATCACGGCGGCAAGCTGCTCTTTCTCGGCGTTGATCCACTGGTTCAGCTCGGATTCCCGTTTAGAACCGCCTGCAAAGCCCAAGGCTTTCAGCGCCTGCTTCAGGGACACCTTGGTGTCCAGTCCTTTGCCCTTCCAGCCGGACACATACGGCACGAAGTCGATGTGCAGATGGGGCGTAGCTTCGTCCATGTGGAGGAAAGCCCCAAACACCCGCAGTGTCGGGTTCCGCTCTTGGAAGCCCTGCATATACTCGTCCAGCAGTTCCTTTGCCAGTGCGCCATTCTCGGTCAGGACACCCATATCATCTTTGTTGCCGATCTGGACGATCAGCTCATGGAAAAGCTTTTCCTGCTTGCCTGTCCGCAGGTGCTCATAGTAGTCGTTGATACAGCGGTCCTTGCGCTTCTGCTTGGCGTTGTAGCGGTTCACTGCCTCGTCAAAAAGTTCGTGGTACACCTTCTGAATCGGTTCATCCCGGTACACAACATTCAGGCTGCTGCGCTCCGGGTCTACGTTTTCAGCGGTGAAACTTCTCCGGTTATGGTTGAGGGAGCCGGGACCCCGCATTGCGGAAATGGTTCTTTTCAATCGCATGTCCTTTCTCTGTGGAAGTAACTGGTGCCGGACACGGCAAAGGCTTTGTTACTTTCGTCGAAAGTAACGCAAAAGCACTTTTGACAGACGTTCCGTCCATCAAAAGATGCCTTTGCGCCCTGCCGGGGGCTTCCGTCTACGGACGGGGTTTCGCTACACCTCGCCGTTGCCCTCCCCAACACCACCTTCCTGCCTAATTGCTTCTCACAGGAGCGTGACACGCTCCTGTCCACTGCCAATAGAGGGACTCACCAGCGGAAGCTTTCTGGCACACCTCGTCTGTCCAGATACTCCTGCCGGGCCTGTTCCCGCTGTTCCTCGGTGGGTGCGGTCTTGTACTGGGCATACAGCTCATGCCGCAGCATCGCATCCAATTTTTGCTCCAAACCCTGTTCAATAACTTCTTCGTACTCATTTTCGCCGCTCAAATGATAATGCAGCAATGCGACGAAAAGTTCTTGTGAAATTTGCACATTTTTCATCATTATCACCATTCCGTGTCGGTTGTGTCGATTGTGACGGTATTTTACATAGTAGCAAAAATACCGTCACAACCGTCACGAATCGTCACGCCCCAGAATTTTCCAGCATCAATTTGACCACTCTGCCCTCATGGGTGCGCCTGCTTTCGTATCGAATCCCATAGTCGTTGTAGAGCCTGTCGGCACTCACGTTCAGCTTCCGGGTCAGGATGTTTGCCTGTATGCCTACACCCGGCAGACGTTCCAGTAGCTCCGTGGGCGTACCACTCCACTCCGGCTGTTCCGGGGTGAGCACCTTTGCCACCGCTTCCAGAAGCGGGTCGGGCGGCAGCTTCCAGAGTTCCGTTTCGGCTCCTTGGAACTCCCACACGCAGCGTTCCCGGTTGAACTCCAACGTCAGCTCCTGATCTGGCTGGTCACGCCCCACGATGTCCAGTAGTGCGGTGTTGTCCGTGCGCCGCTTCTTCTGCATGATGAATGCGCCATCCGCTGCACCCAACAGACCGTTGGTGCCGGAGATCATATCAAAGCTGTCCTCGGCTTCCATCTTCCGGGTGTGATGAACCACCAGCAGGCAGATGCCGTACCTGTCGCTGAAAGTTTTCAGTTTGGTCACGATCTCGTAGTCGCTGGCGTAGCTGTATCGGTCACCGCCGATCTCCCGCACCTTCTGCAGGGTGTCGATGATGATGAGCCGTACATCCGGGTGCTCCCGGATGAATCCTTCCAACTGCTGGTCAAGTCCCTCGCTCACGGACTTAGCTTGCGTTGCGAAGTAGAGATTGCTGGTCTCCTCTACCCCGAACATCCGGGAGAGCCGCCGCTGCAGCCGGGCGTAATCATCCTCCAACGCCAGATAGAGGACGGTGCCTTGATGCACCTCGTACTCCCACAACGGAAGCCCCATCGCCACATGGTAGGCGAGCTGCCCCATGAAGAAGGACTTGCCCACCTTGGGTGCTCCTACAAAGAGGTAGGTGCCACTGTACAGCAGGTCGTTCACGATGGGCTTCCGGGGTGGATACACCGTGTCGTACAGCTCGGTCATTGATACCGTGTTCAGTCCGAAATTGTTTGACTTTTTCGCGGCTTGCAGATTGATTTGCTTGCCCGAATTTGTTATAATATTGGTGGTAATTTTATCAGACGACTGTACCGCATCTGCGCCAACAGATGCACCCGGTACGGTCGTTTTTCTATTGTCCGTCATTCGCATTCCTCCTTAAGTCCGTTCAACGTCAGAGCTACCATTTGCAGGGTCTCCAGCAAGTCCGGCGGAACTTCTTCATCCACGGCCAGCCGCTGCAATTCCTGATAGATCAGCTTCATCTGGTCTCGCAGGGCTTTGTAGACCCTTGGGTTGCCTACCACGGTGATTTCCCGGTCGGTCAAGCGGCGGATGATATACTCCTGTTTGGTCAGCCCGGAGAGCTTTACTTTGGCTTCCAGAACCTCGTCCTCTTCCGGGGACATTCGGAAGGCTACCACCTTGTTCCGCCAGCGGCCTTGCTGGTCGAGCACTCGTTCCATCTTCATCCTTCCTTTCGTTCCATGTCCAGCTTCTGCGCCATCTCCTGCTGCTTTGAGGGGAAGAGGTGGGCGTACTTATAGGTGATGTCCACACTCTCATGCCCTACCCGGTCAGCGATTGCCAAAGCCGAGAAGCCCATTTCAATCAGCAGCGACACATGGGAGTGCCGCAGGTCGTGGATTCGGATCCGCTTCACCCCGGCTTCCTTGGCTCCCCTATCCATCTCGTGGTGCAGGTAGCTCTTGGTCACCTCAAAGATCCGCTGATCCGGCTGGACCTTGTAGAGGGATTTCAGATAGTCTCTGATCTCGTCCGTCAGAAACTGCGGCATCTGGATGACCCGGACGCTCTTGGGTGTTTTCGGGTCGGTGATCACATCCCGGCCTTTCAGCCTTTGATAGGATTTGGTGATGGAGAGCAGCCCCTTGTCCAAGTCGAAGTCTGCCGGAGTCAGAGCCAGCAGCTCGCCCTCCCGGATGCCACACCAGTAGAGGACCTCAAAAGCGTAATAGGATTGCGGCTTGTCCATCATGACTTCTGCGAATTTGAGGTACTCTTCCTTTGTCCAGAAAAGCATTTCCTTGTGCTTTTCCGACCCCATGCACCCGGCTGTGGCTGCTGCGTTTGATTTCAGTCCGTAGAACCGGACGGCGTGGTTCAGAATGGCACTGAGCTGTCCATGGAGCGTCTTGAGGTAGGTCGGCGAGTAGGCCTTGCCGTTTTTGTCCCGGTAGTTCAGCATCTCGTTCTGCCACGCGATCACATCCCGCGGCTTGATCTCGCTGAGCCGCTTTTCCTTGAAATACGGTAAGATTTTCGTTCGGATGATATGCTCCTTGGTAAACCATGTGTTTTCCCGGAGTCGCTTCTTTTTGTCAGTGATATAAATTTCCACAAAGGCTTCAAATGTCATGGTCAGGTCTGCCGCCTGTTGAAGAAGGAACTCCCGCTCCCACGCCAGAGCGTCCTTCTTGGTGGCAAACCCCCGTTTCAGCTTCTTCTGCTTCACACCTTGCCAGTTCTCGAAGTAGAAGGAAGCGTACCATGTGCCCTGTTTGCTGTCCTTGTAGGCTGGCATCCTATCACTCCTCCCCTGCCCCGTAGATTTTCTCCTGATAGTACCTCCTGCTTACCCGGCCTCCTACGGTCGTGTAGCCTTTGGCCTTCAGTTCCTCGTTCCACTGGGCGATCATCTTGTACGCCAGACCTTGGGAGATGTCCAGCTCCTTTGCCAGCTCGTCTGCCTTGATAAAAATGCTGTTTGCCATTTTTTGTCCTTTCCTTGTCGGTTTCATTTCGGTGCCGCTTCATCCTCGCTGACTTCCGGCAGGCATATCCCCTTTGCGGTGCTGTGCCGTCACCTTGCGGAGCGCTCGCTTCCTTTCGGAAGGTCTTGGCGGTTTGGATCAGTTTGGCGGTCATTCAATTTTACTAAGCATTTTTGTTTATCTTTTTGTGTCCTTATTATACTAAACACATTCCGTTAAGTCAAGGGGTTTTCAGGTAAAATCTTAAACTTTTTTGTTTATTTTCTATTGCACCTCCTATTTTTCTGTGCTATACTAGGTTCAACAAATATGTTTAAGTCAGGAGGCAATCGCATGGCAGTCGGTGACCGCATCAAACGTGCCCGCAACCTCCGAGGTATGACCCAGAAAGAACTGGGCATTGCCATCGGGTTTGAGGAGAAAAGCGCAGACATCCGCATCGCACAATACGAAAGCAACACCCGCACTCCTAAAGAAGAGTTGCTCCGCAAGATTGCGGAGGTACTGGATGTGAACTACCGTTCCCTCTATGAGCCGACCTTGTACGCCGCAGAGGATGTGATGTACACTCTGTTCGAACTGGATGAGCACTATCCCGGCACCCGGCTCTATGAGGTCACAGACACCACCGACCCGGATCTCCCGGAAAAGCACATGGCAGTCAGTTTCCGGTATCGTCTGCTGGATGAGTTCTTAAAGGAGTGGCAGCTCCGCAAGAAGCAGCTCCGGGAGGGCGAGATCACCAAGGAAGAGTATCTGGAATGGAAGCTCAACTGGCCTCAGACCGCCGATGGCTGCGGCCGGTACGAGCCGAAGAAAAAGTGGCGTAAAGAATAAAAGACACAAAAATGCCCTCTGAAAAACTTACCGTTTCTCAGAGGGCATTCTCATGTCTCTCTTTATGAATAATCGCCTGATAGTATCAAAGCAGTATCACAGAGCCTTTTGGCTCTCAAAATATTGCATTGCATCAATACTTTTCAGGGTTTGCAGATTACTCGAGCTCGATCGTTGCCGGCGGTTTGCCGGTGCAATCGTAGAACACGCGGTTCACATGCTTGACTTCATTGACGATGCGGCTAGTGACAGTGCCCAGAACATCCCAAGGCATATTGTAGCTCTCGGCCGTCATAAAGTCGGTGGTGGTCACAGCACGCAGCGCCACAGCGTAATCATAGGTGCGCTCGTCGCCCATGACACCCACACTGTGCATGTTGGTCAAGGCTGCATAATACTGGCTGATTTCCTTATCCAGACCAGCCTTTGCGATCTCTTCGCGCCAGATGGCATCGGCATCCTGCACGATAGCCACCTTCTCCGGGGTCACCTCACCGATGATGCGGATACCAAGACCCGGGCCGGGGAACGGCTGACGGCTGACCAGATATTCGGGCAGGCCCAGCTCACGGCCGGCCTGACGCACCTCGTCCTTGAACAGGTTGCGCAGCGGCTCCACCAGCTCCTTGAAGTCCACGGTGTCGGGGAGGCCGCCTACGTTGTGGTGGCTCTTGATGACGGTGGACTCGCCGCCCAGACCGGACTCCACCACGTCGGGGTAGATGGTACCCTGCGCCAGGAAGTCCACGGCGCCGATCTTCTTGGCCTCCTCCTCAAAGACGCGGATGAACTCCTCGCCGATGATCTTGCGCTTGCGCTCGGGATCGGTGACGCCGGCCAGCTTACCAAGGAAGCGAGGCCCGGCGTTGACGCGGCGGACATCCACGTGGAACTGGTTCTTCATAACGTGCTCCACCTGATCGCCCTCGTCCTTACGCAGAAGACCGTGATCCACGAAGATGCAGGTCAGCTGGTCGCCGACGGCCCGCTGGAGCAGGGCGGCAGCCACGGAGCTGTCCACGCCGCCGGAGAGGGCCAGCAGCACACGGCCATCGCCGATCTGACGGCGGCACTCGGCCACGGCGTCCTCCAGATAGGAGGCCATAGACCACTCGGGACGGAAGCCGCAGATGCGGTACAGGAAGTTCTGGAGGATCTCCTTGCCGTACTCGGTGTGGAGCACCTCGGGGTGGAACTGTACGCCGTACAGGCTCTTCTCGGCGCAGCAGACGGCGGCGTTCTGGCAGCCATCGGTATGGGCGATGGCGGTAAAGCCGGGTGCCAGACGCTCCACCTCCACGCCGTGGCTCATCCAGCACACGGACGTCTCGGGTACGCCCTCAAACAGGGGGGAGGCGCCGTGGGTCAACTGGATCTTGCCGTACTCGCGGGTCTCGGCCTTGCGGCACTGACCGCCCAGCAGGTGCATCATCAGCTGCTGGCCGTAGCAGATGCCCAGCACGGGGATGCCCATCTCGAACAGGGCCTTGTCCACCATGGGGGCGTTGGGCTCGAACACGGTGGCAGGGCCGCCGGTGAAGATAAGGGCGTCCGGCCCGAAGGCGCGGACCTCCTCCGTGGAGGTGCGGAAGGACTTGATCTCGCAGTACACGCCGCACTCGCGGACGCGGCGGGCCACCAGCAGGTTGTACTGGCCGCCGAAGTCCAGAACCAGAACCTTCTTCATATCAGTTATCCTCCCTGAAGCGGATGTGGTGCTCATCGGCCTCATCGATAATGGCCAGAGAGTGGATGGGGTAGCCTTCGCGGCGCAGGCTGTCGCCGCCGTCCTGGAAGCCCTTCTCCACGGCAACGCCGATGCCGGCCAGTGTGGCGCCGGCCTTGTTGACAATGTCGATGAGGCCCCGCATGGCGTAGCCCTTGGCCATGAAGTCATCGATGATGAGCACGCGATCATCGGCGTGGATCCAGTCCTGGGACACCAGCAGGGTCACTTTCTTTTTATAGGTATAAGAAAAAATATCGCTCTGGTACAGGCCGCCCTCGATGTTGTCGCTCTTGGCCTTCTTGGCAAAGACCATGGGCACGCCGTACTTCTCGGCGCAGACGGTAGCGAGAGCGATGCCGCTGGCCTCTGCGGTCAGCACCATCGTGATATTCTTGACGTCAAAATATTTGGCAAATTCCTCCGCCATGGCGCCCATCAGGGCGGTGTCCACGCGGTGGTTCAGGAATCCGTCCACCTTGATGATATTGCCGGGGAGCACGCGGCCCTCCTTCAGGATACGCTCTTTCAACTGCTGCATCGTCGACACTTCCTCTCAAAAGTTTTAGTTCTATACTGCCCGATTTTCCGGGGAAAAGCAACAGGAAAAATTGAAGAATATTTCAGTGCTTTCTACGGTTTTTTGTGGGTTTTACCGGTGAAAACAGGTGTACTTATCGTTCGGATAAGCTCTGCTTGACGAAGGCGGCAAAACGCTCCGCCGCGGCGGTCTGGGGTACATCCCGCAGCATGCACATGTCCACGGAGCGGGGCGGGATGTGGAACGATGTCCTGAGCTGCCGCAGCCGTCCGTTTTCCAGATCGCGGGTGACGAACTCCTCGGTGACGCCGGCCACGCCGAAGCCGATGGCGGCCAGATCCACCAGCAGGCTGCGGGCGCCCAGCTCAATCTCGGGGGTCAGCTTCAGACCGTTCTGCAGGAAGAATCGCTCCAGATACAGGCGGCTGGAGGCCTTCCGCTCCAGCAGGATCAGGGGGAAGGCGGAGATCTCCTCCAGAGAATACACATGCTCAAAGTCGCAGGGATACCCGGCCCCCGCCACAAAGATGGAGTGGGTAGGGAAACAGGGGTACGTCTCCAGAGATGTCATGTCCGTGGGGGTGCTGGCGAAGGCGATGTCCACCTTGCCGGAGCGCAGCAGCCCCAGCACCTTGTGGCTGCGCCCGGAGATGATCTGAATATGAATGGCGGGATGTTCCCGGTGGAAGCCGTCCAGATAGGGCAGCAGGAACTGGCTGGTGACGGTGTCGCTGGCGCCGATGACCAGCTGGCCCATCTGAAGCTCGCGGGTCTGGGACAGCTTCTCCTCGCCGGTCTCCAGCAGGCCCATGGCGCTGCGGACGTACTCGTAGAGCATCTTGCCCTCCGCCGTCAGCGTGACGCCGCGGGAGTTGCGGGAGAACAGGCGGGTCTGCAAGTCGTTCTCCAGCTGCTTGATGGACTGGCTCACTGCGGACTGGGAGATATACAGCGCCTGGGCGGCGGCAGTGATGTTGCCCACCTCGGCCACTTCCTTAAAGACCCGATATAATTCAAGCTTTACGGACATATCGTTGCCTCCTATAAGAAGATGATGATACACAGCAATATGATATCTCCTACGATTATACCAAGAATCAGGAAGAATACAAGAGGGAAATTGCATATCCTGCGGCGGTTTACCGCTTGCATAAGCGACAGCGATGTGCTAAAATAAAAAAATTGGAGACAGAAAAGGAGAATACACATGAGAAAACTGAAAGAGGTCTGGCTGGGGCAGGATGTCATCAACCGCGTGATCCTTGTCTCGGGTATTCTGGCGTGTGTCTGGTGCCTGGTGAAGGGTCAGGGACTGTACGGTGTGGCGCTTCTGGTCCTGATGGGGATGCTGATGGTCAGCCGCAAGAGCAATCGGGAGAAACGGCTGAGCCGCCTGTACGGCGGGCTGCACTTCCACATGCCGGACGGGGAGATCGTGCCCATCTCCTTCGACCAGGTGCGCTCGGAGTACACCCATGGCCAGCAGAGCAAGTACGCCGGCCGCAAGGTGACGCTGCGCTTTCCCTGGTGGCATCTGGATCTGGACGGCCACGGCGACACCGGCTTTGGCCTGCTGATCCACTTCGACGGCAACGATGAGGCTATGGCGGAGGCGAAGACCCTGCGCCCAGGTGAGTTCGTGTCCGTCACCGGCGAGATCGTGCCCGCCGGCAAGGCGTATTTCTACATCGGCAACGTCACCGAGCTGCGCCGCTCATCGGAAAAGGAAGGTTTCCCCGGCGGGGAATCATAATATTGTGGCAAATGACAAAGGAGTGTTTACTATGAGTTTCATGATCGAGACTTCCGCCCGTCACATCCATCTGACACAGGAGACGGTGGAGAAGCTGTTCGGCAAGGGCTATGAGCTGACCATCCGCAAGCCCCTGTCCTATCCCGGCCAGTACGCCTGCAACGAGCGCCTGACCATCGTGGGCCCCAAGAAGGAGATGGCCAACGTGTCCATCCTCGGGCCCGTCCGCAAGGCCGATCAGGTGGAGGTCTCCGCCACCGACGCCCGCACACTGGGTATCGACGCGCCTGTCCGTGAGAGCGGCGATGTCAAGGGCTCCGGCGCCTGTAAGCTGATCGGGCCTGCCGGCGAGGTGGAGCTGAGCGAGGGCGTCATCGTGGCCAAGCGCCACCTGCACATCCTGGAGAAGGACGCCGCCGAGCTGGGCGTCAAGGATAAGGACATCATCCGCGTGGCCTGCGGCGGCGAGGGCCGCAAGCTGATCTTCGACGATGTGGTCGTCCGCGTCAACAAGGACGGCGCCACCACCATGCACATCGACACCGATGAGTCTCAGGCCGCTAACAACCCCACCGTGGGCGAGCTGGTTCGCTGACAAGAGCATAAAAGCGTAGAAAATGACCACCCGAAAGGGTGGTCATTTTCATAGGGGACGGCGTTTTCGCCGTCCCTTTCCTGCTGATCCGTAGGGGGCGATGCCCACATCGCCCCGCCCATGTCATTCCGAGCCAGTGACCGTGTCACTGGCGTGGGAATCCGCGCCCCAATGCAAATCCCCCATCAGAATCACAACAAATCAAGGGGAAACCTTGTGAATTCCTCCAAAATTTGAAAATTTCGCCGGAAACGGTTGCAGTATCGATAGAAGGATGCTATATTTATACCATACATCGTGAATATGCTGTTTACATAGACCCCTATAGGGGTCTTGCGTTGCTGCCTCTGGCGGCAACGCGAATGGTATATTGACGAAATTTTATTTACACAGGAGGGTTCTTAAATGAACAACAAAAGAGCGACAAAGCGCGCACTATTGACCAGCGTCATGGCACTGGTCATGTGCGTGGTCATGATGGTTGGGACGACGTTCGCGTGGTTTACCGATACCGCGTCCACCGGCGTGAACAAGATCGTGGCAGGTAATCTGAAGGTGGATATTGTTGGCGCAGACAGTGAGGATCATATTGAGAAGCTGAACTTCACCAAAGTCGCCGGTGCGGAAGGTGAAGCGCTTCTCTGGGAGCCGGGCTGCCGCTATCTGACCGAGGGCTTCCGAATTGCCAACATGGGCAATCTGGCGCTGAAATGGAAGGCTGAGATCAACAAGGACAACATCGTCAACGGCAAGGTAGTTGATACCGCCAAGGACAGCGTGAGCCTGTTGGATGTTATCGACTTTTATGTCGTGACATATAACGGCGCAACCGAAACTGAAGTCGCAATCGAGGACTTCACCGGCAACCTGAAAAAGGATGAAACCAGCGATGTATATTACATCAAGGGCGTAATGAAGACCTCCGCCGGTAACGACTATCAGAATCTGACGCTGGACGGCATCACCATCACCGTGTATGCTACGCAGGACACTGTGGAGAACGACAGCTTCGGCAACACGTATGATGAGGGCGCTACGCTGCCCGAAATCAGGACGGTGACGGATGCTGCGACCATTGCTGCCTCTGTTGCTGACCTCGCAAACGCAGGCAACAAGAATGTCGTTGTGAGCGTTGCTCAGGATATGAACAATATCGCTGGCATTAAAACAGCAAAGGGAAATACCCTCACCATGGATCTGAACGGTAAATCTGTTGGCGTTTCTTACGGCCAGGGTTCTACTAACACTACCACCAATGGTATGCAGCTTCTGCAAGGCTCCACCGTTACACTGAAGAATGGCACCTACAAGGCTAACCACGGCAATGATGCTGACCACAATATCGCTATCCTCATTCAGAATTACAGCAATTTGACGATTGAAAACTGTACGCTGGATATGCGTGAAGCGAACGACACCGCCGGAAACAGCAAGGGAACGAGCTATGCTCTGTCTACGAACTGCGGCAAGGTGGTCATTAAGGGCGATACCAATATCTATGCAAGAAAAAATACCGAGTATGCGCTGGATGTGATGCACTGGGAGAACACCGGCTACGAGGACGAGGGAACTTCGGTTACATTTGACGAGACCATGACCGGCATTGTGGACGGCAAGATCGATGTTTACTGCTACCGTAGCAACAGGGTTGTTAAGCCTGTTGACGATGGCGGCGCGACCCTGACCATCATGGGCGGTACGTTTGTGAACAGCGGCCTGACGCTGGAGCAGTTCAAGGCGTTTGTACCGGCGGGCTACACTGTTACCGAAACTAACGGTAGCTTTACCGTCAGCAAGTAAAGGATACCCACTCCCCACGCGGTTCCCGCTTGCATAGAGCGGCGAATATAACCCTCCTCCGTCTGTGCCACACATGGACGGAAAACGCGCGGCGCCCCTTGCGGGGCGCCGCGTTGTTTTTTTGGGGGGTATGCACCTGTAGGGCGGGACCCATGTGTCCCGCCGAAAAGTGCGTACCCGGCGGCGGGGCACGCGGGCCCCGCCCTACGGGACGGCATGTTGACGCCGTCCCCTACGCGCTTTTATCCTGTGATCTCCACGCGGGTGCCCTCGCTGTCCAGCACGCAGCTCTCATAATAGCCGTCGCCGGTGACGCGGGGTGGACTGACCACCGGATAGCCGTCCTGTGCCAGACGCGCCGTCAGCGCGTCCACCGCCGTGCGGCTGCCTACGTGGATGGCAATGTGATCCAGGCCGCGGAAGCGTCCCTCCGGGCGCGGCGTGACCTCGTCCCACGCCATCAGCTCCAGCTGCCCGCCCTCCGGGAACGTGAGAAAATAGGAGCGGAAGCCCGTCCGGGGATTGTGATAGAGCGCCCCGGCGGTGCAGTCAAAATACCGGGTGTAAAACGTCCGCGCCCGCTCCAGATCGGCTGCGAACAGGGCTGTATGTGCCAAACGCATGGTCATATCCTCACTTTTCCAGATGCACCGACCACCGCCCCATGCGGAAGAAGGGGTTCGTCTCCGTGGGGGTCAGGCCGGAGAACACGCCCTCGGTGGTGAGCACCGACAGGGATTTGAAGCAGACGGGCGCAAAGGGCGCGGTGTCCAGCAGGTGTTCCCACAGATCGTGGAGCGCGGCATTCCGGCTGTCGCCCTCCGCCGTGCGGCACAGCGACAGCAGCCGCTCCGTCTCCTCGTCGCCCCAGCCGCCGTAGTTCAGGGAGCCTTCCCAGCCCAGCAGCGCCGACACGTCCCAGTCGGCGGTCAGGCGGCACTCGCCGTAGTACAGGTCGAAATTGCCGTCCTGCAGCCGCGAGAGGAACGTGTTCCACGGCACGGCGTCCACCGTCACCGTCAGCCGCTGGTTGGACAGGGAGAACGCGACCTCCTCGGCGGCAGTGACCTTGAAGCTGTTCTCCTGGTTCACCAGCAGCGTCAGCGTCCGGGGCTTTTCGTTTTCGCGGGGCTCGCCCAGCGCCTCGTTCAGGGCGCGGGTGTAGGCGGCGGCGCTGTAAGCCGTCTCCAGCGCGGTGTCATAGCCGCTGTAAGCGGGGGAGGCGGGCAGCTGCGCCGCCGTGCCCTGCCCCAGCAGGCAGGAGGAGACGAGGGTCGCCCGGTCGATGCCCGCGCTCAGCGCCCGGCGCAGCGCCGGATCCTCCAGCGCCGTGCGGCGGGTGTTCATGCCGATGAACTGCATGACGGGGGTGGGGATCTCGGTGTAATCGCCGCTGCCGGAGACGCCGGTGCCGTCGCTGGCGGTGAGATCCAGCACCAGCAGCTGTATCTCGCGGGAGGAGAAGGCGTACAGCGCGGAATCCCGATCCTTGCAGTGCTGAAGGCGTATCTCGGTCAGGGACACGGCGGCGTCCTGCCACCAGAGGGTGCTGGCGGTCAGGTACGCGCCGCCATCGTCCTGCGCAAAGACGTAGGGGCCGCTGCCTACGGGCACCGCGCGGCTCTCCGTGCCCGATTTGACCACGGGGATGTCCAACCGGCAGGGCAGGGTGCTCAGCGGACGGGACAGCCAGATCATCACCGCGCCGTTCCGCGCCGCCACGCCGGTTACGTCCTCCAGCCGCTGGGCGTACCGGGCGCTGGTGCGCGCCCGCTCCAGTGTGGCGGCCACGTCTTGGGCGGTGACGGCAGAGCCATCGGAAAACAGGGCGTCCGCCCTGATGCGGATCGTCCAGACAAGGCGCTGGCTGTCGTACTCCCAGCTGTCCGCCAGCACCGGCTGGGGCTGGAACTGCTGATCCAGCGCAAACAGCCCCTCGTACAGCAGCGCGCCCACCGTCTGCTGTACCGTGTCCGTGGCGGTGACGGGATCCAGCGTCTCGCCGGAGACGTAGGGCAGGGTCAGGGCGGTCAGCGGCTCCGGCTCCGGCTCGTCGTTTTCCGTCTGATAGAAGCTGGACAGCTCGCCCAGCGGATCGTCTGCCGCCTCCCAGTCGGAGCAGCCGGTGGTACACAGCAGCACCAGCGCCAGCAGCAGGCAGAGAAGGGAACGTTTCATAGCGTGTCCTCCCGGAGGGCGATCAGCGCGGCCTGCTCGCCGCGGCGCAGCCCCATTTTCCGGTGGCTCCAGTAGAGATCGGGGCGGCAGGCGGTGCAGTGGCTGCACACGTCGATGCGCGTCACCCCGGCCTTTTGCAGCCACAGGGCGTTTACGGCCTTCAGGTCGATATGCCACTTGCTGCCGTTCCAAACCATGAACGGCTCCGCCGCAGCGCCCAGCGCGGCGCGCAGCGCTTCCGGCACGTCGCTGTCCGTCTCGAAGCAGCACTGGCCGATAGCGGGCCCCACGGCGGCGCGGATGTCCGCCGGGGCGCAGCCATAGTCCTGCGCCATGACCCGCACCGTCTCCGCGGCGATGCCGGCGGCGGTGCCCCGCCAGCCGGCGTGGGCGGCGCCGATGACCCGGCGCACCGGGTCGTGGAGCAGCAGCACGTTGCAGTCGGCGGAGAACACGATCAGGGGGATGCCTGGCACGTCGGTCACAAGACCGTCGGCGCTGTCGTAATCCTGCGGACGCCACAGACCCTTGCCGCAGTCCTCCGCCGTGACCCGGCGCACGTCGCTGCGGTGTACCTGCCGGCTGAGCACCGCCCGCTGTACGTCCGTATCCAGCGCGGCGCACAGGCGGCGGAAGTTCTCCTGCACGTTGGCGATGTCGTCGCCCCGGCGGTCGTCCAGATTCAGGCTGTCCCACGGGGCGGGGGATACGCCGCCCTTCCGGGTGGAAAAGCCGTGGGTGACGGCATCGTTTTCCAACACGTCGGAGGTCAGCCAGACCAGATCGTTTTTCGTGTGGGTGTGGAACATAGCGTCTCCTTCCGGAGGGGGACGGGGCGTCGGGGACGCCGCCCCCTGCATAAGATGGGACGGGCGGCGGCTGATGCCGCCGCCCGTCATTTTACAATGCCTCGCAGAGTTTGCGTCCGCAGACGCAAATCAAGGCGAATTCATTTTCGGCAGCGTGTACGCCGCCGAAAATTCTTCTCGGCCTGCAAACGTGCGCGTGCGCGACTTTGACGCGCACGTCGTGCGCTGCAGCAGGCCGCAACCCGCTCAAACGACAGCCCAGCGAAGCGGGTGTCGTTTGAAGTTACTCAGGAGTGGTACTCCTTGCAGGTGCATTTCTTCCATTTCAGCCCGCTGCCGCAGGCACTTTGGCGGCCCAAATCTTTGATTTGGCTGGCGCCATGCGACCGTAGGCAGCGTACAGGGGAGAAGCATAGGCCGAAATCAGGAGTGGTACTCCTTGCAGGTGCACTTCTTCCATTTCAGCCCGCTGCCGCAGGGGCACAGGTCGTTGCGGCCGACCTTGACCACCTTGGTGGGGCGCTTCTTCACGGTGCCGTCGCCGCCCACGTTCTCGGTCATGCCGCTGGCCACGCGCTCGCGCTTGACTTCCTCGTTCTGGCGCAGGCGAACGGAGTACAGACGGCGCACCGTCTCCTCCTTCATGGCGTCGATCATCTCCTCGAACATCTCCAGGGACTCCTTCTTGTAGGCGTCCACCGGGTTGGTCTGGGCGTAGGCCCGCAGACGGATACCCTGGCGCAGGTCCTGCATGGCGTCGATATGGTCCATCCAGTATTCGTCCACCACCCGCAGCAGCACCACGCGCTCCAGCTCACGCATGACGGGCGGTGTGATCTCCTGCTCCTTTTTCTCGTAGAAGTCGGCGGCGGCCTTGGTGAACATATCGATGAAATCGTCCTCGGTAAGGGTGGGGAGCTGGCTCTCGTCGATCTTTACGGTGTACTTGGTGAAGTACACACCCTCCAAGCCGCGGAGAAGCTCCTTGCACTGGACCATGTCCAGGTGCTCCTGGCCCATGAAGGCGCTGCGGACCTGGTGGCCGATGGCGCTCTCCATCATGCCCATGATGATGCCCTTGACATCCATGCCGTCCAGCACCTGCTTGCGCTGGCCGTAGAT
>ERZ825137.1109-NODE-1109-length-35896-cov-4.410759_pt1 | contig 35896 bp, 24 predicted proteins | sample MGYA00519873_ERZ825137 | MGnify/ENA primary metagenome ERZ825137 (study PRJEB31778, sample SAMEA3449190) | human gut metagenome | biome: human gut; feature: human-associated habitat; material: faeces | place: United Kingdom | collected 2010/2012 ...
ACGTTTCAGTTCTATTTCCGCATTTTCCAGCGAATCAGATGTATGAACTATGTTTTCTTGAAAACTCATACTGTAATCACCTCTAATAGTTCCGGGCAAAGCCAACCGGCCATTTGTTACACCAGCCATATTACGTACAGTCTGAACGGCATCCACCCCCTCATAACAACAGACTATCACAGGAGCCGCCATCATTGAATCCTTCACACGCTGAAAAAACGATTTTGCACTTAAATGTGCATAATGTTCACTCAAGATATCATCGGTCAATTGCATCATCTTCATTCCTGCCAAACGTAATCCTTTGCGTTCAAAGCGGCGGGTAATTTCCCCCACAAGTCCTCGTTGTAAAGTACCAGGTTTTAATATGACTAACGTTTTTTGCATGCCTATGAGATACTTAAATGGTATTCTTTTTCTAAAAAATCGCTCAAAGTTATAAAATCCAAATGAAAAAAGAGAATTTCATTAACGATTTTTTCAAACGATCCCCGTTTTTATAAGGTAAAGAAGTACCGTAAGCTCTCTAATAAAAGGAGTTTTCTAAGAACATATGTTATGGAACATATTTACACGATTTCAGGAGATTGCAGCCCAATTAACATTCGTTTTGCGTAATGCTTTGAGTTGTTTCCAAAGGATTTCATTCTCCGGTTTTACCCCTGCGACATCTTCATCCACTATTTTTTGTGCAACTTCCCTAACATATTGAAGCAGCTGTCCGTCACGAGCTATATCGGCAATTTTTAAATCTAAAGCAATACCACTTTGTTGCGTCCCTTCCAAATCACCTGGTCCCCTAAGCTTTAAATCAGCTTCCGCAATTTCGAAACCATCATTGGTACGGACCATAATTTCAAGACGTTTGCGAGTTTCTTCCGTCAGTTTATAGGTAGTGACCAGAATACAGTAGGACTGATCTGCCCCACGGCCTACCCGGCCACGAAGCTGGTGTAATTGCGATAATCCGAAGCGTTCGGCATTTTCAATTACCATCACCGAAGCGTTCGGTACATTTACCCCTACTTCTATCACTGTTGTAGCAACCATTATCTGAGTTTCCCCATTTACAAAGCGTTGCATTTCCTCCTCTTTTTCTGCCGGTTTCATTTTACCATGCACTTTGCTAACCTTATACCCCGGAAACGCTTCACAGATATGTTCATATCCTTCCTCCAGATTTTTTATATCAATCTTCTCACTTTCTTTAATCAAAGGATAAACAATATAAACCTGCCGCCCCTCCTCTATTTGTTTCCGTATACCTTGATACAGTGACACTCTCCGGTTATCAAATTGATGTATAGTCTGTACAGGTTTTCTTCCGGGAGGCAATTCATCAATTACCGAAACATCCAAATCACCATAAAGAGTCATGGCTAAAGTTCGCGGAATTGGGGTAGCTGTCATCACCAGCACATGAGGAGGAGAAACATTTTTATTCCACAATTTCGCTCGTTGGGCTACTCCAAAACGATGCTGCTCGTCGATCACCACCATTCCCAACGAATAAAAATTGACCGTATCTTCCAAGACGGCATGTGTTCCTATTAAAATATGCACGTCACCTGTAAGTAATCCTTTCAAGATTTCTTCTCTCTTTTTTCCTTTTACGGAACCGGTCAAAAGTTCCACACGCACATTCAATCCGAACAGTAAGCGACAGATAGTTTCATAATGTTGTCCGGCCAGAATCTCGGTCGGAGCCATCAGACATGCCTGATAACCATTATCAATAGCTATCAGCATACTCATCAACGCCACCAATGTTTTTCCACTTCCCACATCCCCTTGCAACAGTCGATTCATCTGGCGTCCACTCCCCATGTCCTTACGAATTTCCTTAATAACCCGTTTTTGCGCATTTGTCAGTTCAAAAGGCAAATTCTTTTCATAAAACATATTAAACGTCTCACCTACTTTCCCAAATATCAATCCCCGGAATTTACGTTGACGATCCTTACTATATCGTAAAATATTCAACTGAACATAAAAAAGTTCTTCAAACTTTAAACGATACTGAGCTTTTCTCAATAATTCAGGATTCTTCGGAAAATGGATATTCCGTAGAGCTTCATCCAACGTAAGCAAATGGTATTTTTCCACCAACCAATAAGGCAATGTTTCCGGAAGTGGTTCCACTAACAAAGAAAACATATTAGCCGCCAATTTTTCTAACGCACGGGAATTCAACATTCCGCGTTTCATCTTCTCCGTAGTATTATAATAAGGTTGAAGCCCCATGGTAGAAAGCACCAATTCGGAAGATACATCTATATCCGGATGAGCTACATTCACCCTCCCGTTAAACATAGTAGGCTTACCGAATATGATATATTCAGTATGAACTTTATAACGTCCTGTTAAATATTTAATGCCTTGAAACCATACCAAATCTATAACTCCTGTACCATCGCTAAAATGGGCGACCAAACGCCGTTGCCTGCCTTCACCAATCGTTTCGAAACTCAAGATTTCTCCTTTCAACTGGATATAAGGCATATTTCCGTCTATCTCGTGGATATAATACAGGCGGCTTCTGTCTACATATTTATAGGGAAAATAATATAATAAGTCATGCAATGAATAGATACCCAGCTCTTTATTCAGTATTGCAGCTCTTTGCGGTCCTACCCCCTGCAAGTATTTTATATCGCGTGTAGTAATATCAAACATCAAAGTAAAGCGTTTGCTACTTTTATATCGAACGGAGTGGTTATTTTAATATTCTCACGATTTCCTTTTACTAAAAACACCTCTTTGCCTAGTGCTTCCACCACCGACGCATCATCAGTAAACGAGGGAATATAATCCTGACAATATGCTTTCCTTAATAGTCGAAGATGAAACACTTGTGGAGTTTGAACCAGCCGGTAGGCATTTCTATCAACCGTTTTGCTGTGCTCACCAGCTAACAAACGTACCGTCTCCACCATATCAACAACCGGAATGACAGCTTCTTTTTCAAAAGCTTCCCGGAAACATTCCGAGATAACTTCTTGCGCTACAAACGGACGCACTCCATCATGGACAGCCACTAAAGCCTCCTCTTCCGTATCTATCCGCTGCAACCCGTTTTTCACCGAATGAAAACGCGTTTCGCCACCGTCAGCAATCGTATGGGGAACAGAAAAAGAATACGTATGGCACAAATCCCTCCAATAAGCCTGTTGGGCAACAGGCAATACTAAAATGATTTCCATTTCCCCGTCATAACGATGAAAGGTCTCCAGAGTCCGCATTAAAACAGGTATTCCACCTATCGGCAAAAACTGCTTCGGGAGATCCGAGCCCATACGTAATCCTTTTCCACCCGCTACTATAATCGCATACTTCTTCATGCAAGAATCATACCTTGTTTCAGTTCCGCCACTTTATCCTTTCCGCAGAACTTTGCCACAATAGCCAAAGCAAACTCAAACGTTGCACCCGGTCCTTTTCCTGTTATAAAGTTGCCATCGTGCTCCACCAAAGCACCAGTATACTGGGCTCCCTCCAAAAACTTTTCGAATCCCGGATAACAAGTAGCTTTTTTATCTTTCAGCAACCCTAACTTTCCATATACCATCGGTGCGGCACAAATAGCAGCCAAAGGCTTGCCGGCAGCCGAGAACGCGAGTATTATTCGGCGCAGTCCTTCGTGTTCGCTCAAATTCAACGATCCCGGCATTCCACCGGGAAGAACCAACATTTCCGCATCACGCAAAGCCTCTTCGTCAAACAGCATATCCGCTTTAACCGACACTCCATGCGAGCTGGTCACCTCTAACTGGTCAATAATTGAAACAGTTTTAACCGGTAATCCGGCACGACGTAATACGTCCACCGTACCCAACGCTTCAACCTCTTCGAAGCCATCTGCCAAAAATAAATAAATGTTTCCCATGATTATCTCAGTTTAAAATAATACGTTATGGTTCCTGTTTGGTTATTCACGCCGTCCACACGATTAAAGCGAGCCTTTTTAGCCGCATCCTCCGCAGCTTTGCGTAAAGCCGCATTCACCGTATTCGTACGCTTATTGATACTTGTTCCGATTACCAGGCCGGCCGGATTCACTGTGATGGTAATCACAACCCTTCCCTCTTCCTGTACATTGTATACAGGTCTCGGCAAACCGCCTTCTCCTAAAGAGCGTCCGTTCAAATCGAAAGTACCATAACCTCCCGCTCCTGTCATTTTCCCATCGGCAGCATTTCCCGTCGGTGTACCTTGCAAACCGCTTCCTGTATTTACATTTCCCTTACTTCCCATCGAAGTACCTTTGCCAAAAGCACCGGCAATCCGTTTCGCTGCGACTTCGGCTGCCGCCCGTTCAGCTTCCGCTTTTTTCTCAGCTTCCGTTTTCTCTACAGGTTGAGGAGTTTCTTGCTTAACAACCTCTTTCTTAAGTTGTTCTTTTACAGGTTGTCTTTTCACCTCCTTTTTATCAGCAGAAGTTTCAGGTTTCATGGCAACCGTTTCCTCCTCTTCCTGAGTTATCACACTCTCATTCGAAGCGTACGGATCGGAAATGTCAGGAACCGGTTGTTCTAAAACCGACTCTTCCATGATGTCCACATCCGTCAACGTATAAGGATCTGCATTTCCTTGCGATATTTCCGTCTCTCCCAACATTACAGGCACACCGCTTTCTTCTTGTGTTTCTGTCCTGCTGAGGAACACCAAACATAAAATCAGCAATATGATTCCGTGCAGCAATACTGTACCGATAATTCCCTGTAACTTGTTATTACTCATTTATTTTTGTCGGGGCGGCGGGTAGCCAACACCATTTTAAAATGATTCTCGTTCGCAATATTCAATACCCTCACAATCTCACGATACGGAACGGTTTCGTCCGCATACAATGCCACATACATTTCCGGTTCTTTCGTTGCACATTCCTGTAAGAACGAAGGGAGTTCTTCCAGCGCTACAGGCATCTCGTCCTGATTACCGAAAGCCCCGTAATAATTCAAATCCTTATCAATAATCACCCGGGTCAAGGGTTTCGCCGAAGTTTGCTGTTTCCCCTGCGGAAGCAACACTTTAATTGCATTAGGTGAAACCATTGTTGAAGTTATCATGAAAAATATCAATAACAAGAAAATGATATCCGTCATGGATGCCATACTGAAATTGGGCGATATTTTAGTTCTTCGTTTTAATGCCATCCACTCTATTTTTGAACAGGTTCATTCAGCAAATCCATAAAAGCCAGTGTACTAGCTTCCATATTACGTACCACTCCATCCACCTTTGCTACCAAATAGTTATAAGCAAACATAGCCGCAATACCCACAATCAAACCTCCCACGGTTGTAATCATGGCTTCATAAATACCTCCCGATAATAGTGTAATATCAATATTATTACCGGCATTCGCCATTTCCCAGAAAGCTTGTACCATACCGGTTACCGTACCTAAGAATCCTATCATCGGCGCACCTCCTGAAATAGTTGCAATCACAGGCAGCCGCCGTTCCATTTTGGCAATTTCCAAATTCCCCGCATTTTCTATGGCAGCCTGAATATCTGCCGCCGGTCGTCCCATACGTGTAATACCTTTTTCAATCATACGGGCTGCCGGAGTATTGGTCACACGGCAATAATTAATAGCTGATTTCAGCTCTCCGCTATGTATATAGTCCCGGATACGTTCCATAAATAACGGATCATCCCTATCGGCCTTGCGGATAACAGCCCAGCGCTCAAAGAAAATATAGAAACAGATAACTGACAGCAAAGCAAGCACCAACATAATCCACCCGCCTTTCATAGCCATATCCAACAAATTCATTTCCGATTCCGCCGCAACCACGGGAGTCAATACGGGGTTTTCCGTTCCCACGGCCTCAGCTGCATGCTGCACTGCTTGTGCCAATAATAATGTCGTGTTCATTAGTGAAGACAGTTTTTATATTCTTCTATTGTTTTTTCCAATCCCAGATAAAGAGCGTCACAGATCAATGCATGCCCTATAGACACCTCATCCAGCCAAGGAATATTCTCATGCATATAGGCCAAATTCACCAAACTCAAATCATGTCCGGCATTAAGGCCGAGTCCTAAAGACCGCGCATGCTTAGCCGCCGTCAAAAAAGGAGCGATAGCCGCTTCCCGGTTTTTTCCATACATAGCGGCATACGGTTCGGTATACAGTTCCACTCTGTCGGTTCCGGCTTTAGCCGCATAATCCAGCATTTCCAAATCTGTTTCTACAAATACAGACGTACGTATGCCGGCTTTCTTGAATGTGTCGAGCACTTCCGACAAAAATTCCAGATTGGTCTTGGTATCCCAACCGGCATTCGAAGTCAACTGGTCCGGTTTATCAGGCACCAGCGTAACTTGAGCCGGCTTAGCCTTCAATGCCAAATCGATAAATTCGTTACTGGGATATCCTTCTATATTGAATTCTGTTTTCAACACGCCCCTTAAATCAAATACGTCTTTTCTACGTATATGGCGCTCATCGGGACGAGGATGCACCGTAATTCCGTCCGCTCCAAACGTTTCACAGTCTAAAGCAACCTTTACTACATTCGGATTATCGCCACCCCGCGCATTGCGTAAAGTGGCGATTTTATTAATATTTACACTTAACTTTGTCATCTTTTCTTATAATCTATATCTAAAAAGTGTATCTTTCCTCTATAAAAAAATAGTTTTTATATCCTGACGGTGTAAAATCCAGTGGATTTTATCTACATTTGCAATATATCTTTTGCAAAAATAATAGGTTTTATGTAAAGGTTACCTTTTTGCAAGGAAAAGAATTATAAAATTAATTAAGTAAACAGAGTAGATTCATGAAATTCGCCTTATTCGGGAACACATACCAAACAAAGAAATCCGCACATATCGCCACATTGCTCGAAACACTCCATGCTTATGGAGCAGAACTTTATATCGACCGCGAATTTTATATCTTCTTACCGGAAGAATTAACCCGCAAATATCCTCCGCACGGCATTTTCGAAGGAGGAGATTTCGATGCCGACATGGTTATCAGTATGGGTGGTGACGGCACTTTCTTAAAGTCGGCCATGCGTGTAGGCAACCGGAACATCCCCATATTGGGAATCAACACCGGCAGACTCGGCTTTTTGGCAGACATTTCTCCTGAAGAGATAAAAGAAACATTTCATGAAATCTGTAACGGTCATTATCAAGTGGAAGACCGCAGTGTACTACATTTACATAATGATGGGCTTCCCGCGCGAGGTTATCCGTACGCGCTCAATGAAATAGCCGTATTAAAACGCGACAGCTCATCGATGATCAGCATCCATACGCACATCAACGGAGCGTTGTTAACTACCTATCAGGCAGACGGACTGGTAATTTCAACACCTACCGGTTCCACGGCCTATTCCTTAAGCGTGGGAGGGCCTATTATGGTACCGCACGCCGATACCATCGCCATTACTCCGGTAGCTCCGCACAGTCTCAATATACGTCCAATTGTGGTGCGTGACGACTGGGAAATTACACTTGAAGTAGAAAGCCGCAGCCATAATTTCTTAGTAGCTATCGACGGACGAAGTGAGAGCTATCAAGAGGGTATCCGTCTAACCATTACCAAGGCTGATTACTGCATTAAAGTAGTCAAACGATATAATCATATATTTTTCAAAACATTGCGGGAGAAGATGATGTGGGGAGGGAGTTTAATAGAAATCTGAAAACAGAAATAAACAAAGTAAAATTATAAACATGCGGATTAACGCAGATTGACGACAACATCATAAAATTCCGCCGGCGTCACCCATCTGCGTTAATCCGCGTTCAAATATCAGAAAGACGCATTCATTCCCGAATGCTTTATTCAATACATCAAACCAAATGAGCGATCAAGTCTTCCCTGTCGCCGCAGAGCATATCGATAACAGGGATTTCTATCATCGTATAGCAACCCGGACGCTGTTTCATGGAAGCACGGGCCACATTAACCAGCACCTGACCGGTAAGAGCCGGATTATTAATCTTCATATTAAATTCAAGTAACTGGTTTTGTGTTTTACCGGAAACGCCTTTACGAGTAAGGTTCACACCATGTCCCATATCTTTCAGGTCATCCACAGAATCCACCTGCATCACATGCGTTTCATCGCTGGCAAAGTAAGCATCAGCTTTAATGGCGGCAGCTACCTCTTCGAACTTATAACCATCCTTCACCTCTATATATACCATACGTCGGTGAATGCCCGTACCTACGGGAATCGTCATAGACAACGCAGCCTTCACTCCCTCAATAGCCTTCACCGCTACGGTATGTCCCATACTCATGCCCGGACCGAAATTCGTATAGCTGAGACCTTTCGGAGCCAGACTTTGCATCAATGCACGTACAATGGAATCGCTTCCCGGATCCCATCCAGCCGAAATAATGGATACGGCATTATGAGCTTTCGCTTCTTTATCCAACGAACGGCGCAACTCCACAATCTTTGTGTGGATATCGAAACTGTCCACCGTATTGATTCCTAATGCCAGGCACTCTTTCGCATACATCTCCACACTGCGGGTAGGAGTTGCCAATATAGCCACATCCACATTTTCAAGTTCCTTGATACTCTTTACTACCGGATAATCCATCAGTTCGGCCGGTTTGTTTTCCGCACCGTTACGGCGAACCACTCCGGCAATTTCAAAATCCGGAGCAACTTGAAGGGCTTCCAATGTGTAATGACCGATATTGCCATATCCTACGATGGCTGCTCTAATCTTTTTCATCCTTTTATTGGTTTTAAATTACTATTTTCTTGTTTTTGCGTACAAAAATAAACAATATTCATCATATTCGCAATAAAAAGCAGAAAAGCTATTTTATATAACAACGCTCAAGTTTGACTTTCGTAGCATTTCCACTATCTTTGTATCAAAATAAACAAATTAAAGAATAAAATGATTGAATATATTAAAGGAGACATTACGGAAATCACTCCGGCAACAGCCATACTGGAGTGTAACGGAATAGGATATGGCTTGAATATATCGTTGAATACTTATTCGGCTATCCAAAATTTGAGCCGTACAAAACTATATGTGTACGAAGCCATCCGCGAAGACGCTTATGTTCTATACGGCTTTGCCGACAAACGGGAACGGGAACTGTTTCTGCTATTGATTTCGGTTTCAGGTATCGGAGGCAACACGGCACGTATGATTCTTTCCGCCCTTTCGCCCAACGAACTTTGTGAGGTTATCAGCACCGGAAACGACAAACTGCTGAAAACCGTAAAAGGTATCGGACTAAAAACGGCCCAACGTATTATCGTCGACCTAAAAGACAAAATCAAAATTACCGGAAGCAGTGCAGGCAGCGAAATGTTTTCTCCGCAGGTTTCCGAGATACAAGACGAAGCTGTGGCTGCCCTCACCATGCTGGGATTCCCATCCGCTCCTTCACTGAAGGTGGTACAGGCTATTTTAAAAGAAGAACCGACCGCTCCGGTAGAAAAAGTAATCAAGCTGGCCTTGAAAAGATTGTAATAACTTCTCTGCTTTTTATCACTTTTGCCAGCCCACCAGTGCACTGCTATATAATAAGGTATGATGGAGAAGCTTTACGGTACGTCGGCAAGTATGTTAGGATTTCTTCAACATTATAATTATGCCCCACAGCATTCCTAGTTATCTGCATAACTAATAATGCTGTGGGGCGTAACTTAGAATATGGCAAAAACTTCCCTCACGAGCCGACCCATATAACGAAAAGAACCTCCGGAAACCAACGTAAAAGGAAGCGGTTTTCCGTTAACGGCTTCACAACCTACTGCTTGCTTTTATCTGCATTCAGCCGTTCAGCCTCCACCTTTTTCATTTTCTTCAGTACCGATTCTTTTACCTTGAAGATAGTTCCGTGCTTATGTCCTTTAGGAATCGAAATCTTATCGTCTATCGGCGTAAAAGTCTGGAAATCTTTGGTTGAAACAGCACCGTATCTTCCCTGACGATAGACATCGAAATATATAACCCACTCATCACCCAGCTTCACAGCGCAAGGGCCTTCGGAATAGGTGGGAGCAAACTTTTCAGTAGGATTAGCGAACGGACCTTCGGGTGACTGTCCAAACACGCAGAACAAATCGCTGAATCCCGGTTTACGGTTATCCTTTATTATATAAACATAGTCTTTTGGACCGCGCTTCACCAGAAATCCGTCAATAGAATTGAATCCCGGGTCGTAATAAGGTTTGGTAGGCGCAAAAGTCTGGAAATCTTTGGTTGTGGTATAATAAGTACGATGACTTCCATTCGAACCCAAACTATCGGCAGCCGTATAAAGTTCCGGACGGATTGCCGATGACCAAATAATCATATATTGTCCTTTTTCCTCATCATAAAATAATTCCGGCGCCCACACATTATTTGTCAGCGAATCGGCCATTACCCGAATCTCACGCTGCTCGCTCCAATTTATCAAATCTTTGGAAGAAGCGTATCCAAACCCCTTTTCGCCGTTCCAACTGATAGTCCACACCAAGTGAAACGTACCGTCGGGACCTTTTAAGATAGAAGGGTCACGCATCATGGAATTCGGATAATATTTAGGCTCGGCCATCTGGTTGGTCCGATGATTTAAATACTTCGTCTTATTACCTATCTCCGGCTTTAACCACGAGCCAGCCAGACTATCCCAATGCAGACCGTCATAACTATACAAGAAATGCAACCCGTCCAACGCCGGTTCCCGGTGGGAAGTAAACATATACACTTCTTTTTCAGTTTCCGTACATGCCCAAAACGAGCATAAGGCGAAAGCGCACACCAGCACTTTTACCATTGTAGTTTGTAATGTTCTCATACTTATTAGATTTAACGATTTATATTTCCTATTATTCATGTTTCGCATTTTTTCTTTTAATCATGAAGGAACGCGGACATTCCGTTTCGAGCCCTCAGCCGGCGAGTATGCCCAGCTCCCGAAGCATATTCCGGTAAAAAGCCGCTTTCTTTTCGAGCGCCAGCGGGTAAGCCCTCGATGAAGAAGGCATCCGGTAAAGGCGCATCTCCTTATCACCTATATTAAATAAAGTATAACCACCCACAGCAGGTTGGGATATTCCAAACAAAGCGCAAATCGTATCGGTAGCTTTCTGTCCCGTGGTACAAAGCGCACGGCATTGCGGCAGATGACGTAAAAGAAGTTCCACATCTGTGGGTTCCACCACTTCCAGGAACTTATCCGAAGCATTGTCCTGCAAACGCCGTATAGATGAAGCGGTATCGTAAAAAGCCAGACCATGCCCTTCGGCAAACGCCACAATTTCTTCCTTCTTGAAAACCTTACGCGACTTGTCTACAAAATGTTCCTTATCCCCATAAAAGAGATAGCCTAGAATACGCCACATATCGTTTTGAAAATTCGGATAGTAAAACTCCATCGACCAACGTTTCTTCTGCGGTGGAAAACTTCCCAACATCAGCAAACGCGCCCCTTCCGGCAAGAAGGGTTGCAAAGGATGTTCCTCTATCGGGATTTGTATATCACTCATGCTTCTGTCCTTTTTTTAATACATCCCCGGCAGAAATCATTCGGAAACCGGCTTGTCCTTTTCTTCCGATTCCTTCATTTTCCGGGTAATAAACTCAATCTTCCTGTTAGCCTCCAACTGTTCCTTTTTTATCTGTTCGATGGAAGCAAGTACCTGTTTCAGCGCATAAATATCCGCTATAGCCTTTCTGTCGGCCGGAGTCATAGCGATCTTATAAGTGCGGTCACCCTTATATTCCACTTTTATCGGATTGTCTTTATTCAAAACGATGTAGCCAATCACTCCGCCATCTTTTCCGGCAGGATAGTCCGCCTTTTCAATCTTCCAACCTAAATCAGTTGTTTCATAAATGTCAGCCGAAGGCGGAGTCTCGGCATACGTATCGCCGGAACTTACCTTCACGGATGTATGATGAATAAAACCGGCGCCACAATATATAGAGGTCAGGGTCATGACTCCTTTTTCGTCCACCTGAGCACGCAGAAATGTCCGGTTTATATTTTTCTCGACAATCTGCGACGAACTGAAATAGTTTCCTATCTCCTGGTATATGCTGTCTTTCTCGAACACGTAATTCTCTTTCATCGCCTCAAACTCATCCTGCTTTATGCGTAACAGGCTGTCTAAATAAGCCAACCCCTTCCGCTGTTCGTCCAGTTCTACCTTCTGCATAATTCTCACCCCTTGCTTACGCGCCTCAAACGCTTTCGGATAAAGTATCCTCACACTGTCAATCTGAAGTTTCGCTTCATTAAAATTGCCAGCCTGCCAAGCGCTCTCGGCTTTCTGCAAAAAGATCTCCGCTTTCTTTTCATCACTGTTCCCGCAGGCTCCTAACAGGCAAGCCATGCATATTACTCCAATTATCTTCTTCATAAATCCCTGCTATATAAGTTCTCGGGCAAAAATACAATTTTATTCGTTCCTTCTCATCAAATAGCACAATAAATCGATGAGTGTACCTTAATATCCATGCATAATATCCCGCGCAAACCGGAAAATAAGGAATTAATTTGGCAGTCCCTTCCCCTTGCACTAACTTTGCACTCCCTAAGCGAAGTAGTATGAGAATGATAGAGCTGACACAAGAGGACTTGAAGAGATGTTTCGCCGACAAAATCTTCCACCAAATATCGGAAACCGCAGATGAACTGGGATTGGAATGTTATGTAGTAGGCGGTTACGTACGCGACCTGTTTCTGCAACGTCCGTCAAAAGACATCGATGTGGTAGTAGTAGGAAGCGGTATCCGAATGGCCGAAGCGCTCGGCAAGAAACTGGGAAAGGGTGCTCACATTTCCATATTCCGAAACTTCGGCACGGCTCAGGTAAAATATCATCAAACGGAAGTGGAATTCGTGGGGGCACGTAAAGAGTCTTATCAACACAATTCCCGCAAACCCATAGTAGAAGACGGGACTTTGGAAGACGACCAGAACCGCCGCGACTTTACCATTAATGCGCTGGCTGTGTGCCTGAACAAAGAACGGTACGGAGAATTGGTCGACCCGTTCAACGGTCTGGAAGATCTCCGCCAAGGGAATATCCGTACACCGCTTGACCCGGACATTACTTTCAGCGACGATCCGCTACGCATGATGCGTTGTATCCGTTTCGCCACCCAGCTTAATTTCTATATAGAAGAAGAAACACTTGCCTCCTTGCGCCGCAACAAAGATCGTATTGAAATCATATCCCGTGAGCGCATTGCCGATGAATTAAACAAGATTCTGCTTTCGCCCGTTCCTTCGAAAGGGTTCGTAGAGCTAGACCGTAGCGAGCTGTTGCCGCTCATCTTTCCGGAACTTGCCGCCTTGCAAGGAGTGGACGTAATGAACGGTCGCGCCCATAAGGACAACTTTTACCATACTCTCGAAGTGGTAGACAATATCGCCAAGCACACCGACAATTTATGGCTACGCTGGGCTGCCCTGTTGCATGATATCGGCAAGCCCCGCACCAAACGTTGGGAGCCACGTATCGGCTGGACTTTCCATAACCACAACTTTATCGGTGAAAAGATGATTCCGGACATCTTCCGGAAGATGAAACTGCCGATGAACGAGAAGATGAAATACGTGCAAAAGCTCGTCACGCTACACATGCGTCCTATTATTATTGCCGACGATGTAGTAACCGACTCAGCCGTACGCCGCCTTCTCTTCGAAGCCGGCGATGACATTGACGACCTGATGACGTTGTGTGAAGCCGACATCACATCAAAGAATCAAGTACGTAAACAACGCTTTCTCGACAACTTCAAACTGGTTCGCCAAAAGCTGAAAGATTTGGAAGAGAAAGACCGTATCCGCAACTTTCAGCCACCCGTTACCGGCGAAGAAATCATGGACGTATTCAACTTAAAGCCTTGTCGGGAAATCGGAACTCTGAAGAGTGCCATTAAAGATGCCATACTCGATGGAGAGATTCCCAACGAACATGAAGCTGCCTATGCTTTTATGATGCAAAAGGCCGAAGAGATGGGATTATCAGCAAAAACAAAGTAAACCATTATCCTCTAAAGATCAAGAAAAAGGAAGCGGAAATTTACATTTCATCTTCTGTATGCCATCATGTTATGATTCGGGACGTATAAAGTTACAACTATCTTCCCGCATCTCGGCTCCATCATGTGCAGTCGCCCCCTAATGAAACGTTTAAATGTTATCCAAACAAGAGAGGATATCTCTTGTTCCTATTTTGAGACAGCCTTTATACATTAGAAAAAAGTCTAAAACGGCAAGGCATACCCCACCGCTTTAGACTTTTGTTTGTAAAATCCTATTTATAGATTACTTCTGAGTTGTTTTATACCAGTCAGTATAACTTGTTCCGTTCGATTTTACCCAATTTTCATAATTCGGATACAGTTTACTGATAGGAACCGTTTCATTATCCGGATTAAGCAATTGAGAAAGATCCGTTTCCGTAGCACCTGCCAAAAAGATAGCAAAGGGATACCACGGTCCATATAGATAGTTCGTTAGATCATTAGCTCGGACATAGAATTCACCCCTACCACTTCCATCCGCTATAACACTAGCAGGACGAGACGCATCCGCATTTTTAGACCACCACGTTTTCGAAACTCTATTTGTTGGAGCCTCCAATGGTATATGCACTTCGTAATACTCTTGCAAGCTACCTTTCCCAGCCTCTATATAAATAAAAGGACGAATAGCCGAACGCGTATTTTTGTCTATATGAGAATCTTTATTGTATAGTATCTCTATTTTATATTCTGCCTCCATACTTTCCTTTACATTACCTGTTAATCTGATAATGTTATATTGCCCCGATCCATAACCATTATAAGCAAATGAACCATGACCATTATAGATATCCTCCTTACTCCATTCAGACGCCGGTTTATATGCCTCAAAGTCACTTGCGCCTTTTGTTTTTCTATAGTAGTTGATAGCTTGAATTGCGGACTCTTGCGGTAAATCCAAAATGCAAGCAAGACCATCCGTATAATCGGCACGATTGGAGAATGTCTTTAAAATAAATGACTCTGCCGTCAGTTCCGCATCAGAGCTTGTAACAGTGGTTGTAGTCTGACCGCCGGTTCCTGTTGAGGTCTGAGTTGTCACATAATGTGTAAACGTAGTTCCTTGCGTACATTTCACCAACAAATCATTCATATCATAATCTCCCTGCATCGGCCATATATCCTCAAAGCCATATATCCCTTTGTAAGATTCACTATAAGTCTCGACATCTTCTACTGTCACAATGTCCGTAATAGCCTTTATCGGATCGGTTTTTAATGTAAATACCACATCACTAAAGTTTTCATCGTCATCGTTATCCTCAAATGAAATCATTACATAATCTCCATAACGATACACGGCCGTACGCGGTTCCCCAAACTTGCTACCATTATTTGTCACGCTCAGACCGGAAGATGTTGCTGCACGATATGCTTGATCTTGCGTACATTGCCATTCTGTTTGGCGATTTGTCCAAGTATTACATGCCAGAACAAAACCAATACGATACCCTTTAGGAAAAACTTCGGATTCATTTTCTTTAGACGGATTTTCACCATAGAATTTTAACTGTACATTTGTCCCCCGAACCACACCTTGAGTACGCTTTGATTCATTCGGATATACGGAATACAAACCGTCTTGAGTATTCGGGAATAACATAATTACATTCGCATCCCTAAGATCTTTAGGCGCATTGCCATCTTTATAATAATAATAACCCAGTGAACTATTCCAGCATGTGTTACCGCCCAATAAAGAAATAACGACTTTAGCGTCTTCATTCACCAACATATCTGTAGCCGCACGATATTTTTGTGGACAAGTTTGATTTATGTTAATTACGCTCTGATGCGCTGTGAGTAACGTTGCAGCTTCACTCTTCGGAATATAAAGAGAACTACTTTCATCGGTAAATGCGTATCCATTATGGGATGTAGGTTCACCGCCTGTCGAAGTTGTTTCATAGTAAACTTCAATATTATCAATCATCGCATCTTTATATTTGGCTGATTCCTGCCATTTGTTCCCAGACTTTTTTGTCCAATTGCTACCTTGAGGTCCTTTAAATGTGATTTTTGTTCCCGAACTTACACCTGTAATCATAATTGTATGGCCAGAACTCTTTTGTGTTAATGATATCTCAGATCCCTGATTTACAGTACCACTAGTAGAAGAAACTGTTATAACAGAATTTCCACTTGCAGATTTAGCATTAAACTTAACATATAATGTTCGTTTATTACCGCTCCATTTAATAACATCCGGTAAAGTTATACTATTTGCGCTCTGCGATTCTTTCACCGAAAAAAATCTAATCCATCCATCATCACCCCGAATACCACTGCCATTTATTGTATAATCTCCTTTATATTCTGATTTTGAACCGGACAATTTCTGCAATTCGTCGTCATCATCATAAGAATCATATTTAGAGAAGTCATCACTCCATAATATCGTTTTTTGGGTCGTTCCCGTAGTTGCCGGTTCTTTAAATCCATCTATACGTCCTGTACTTTCATCCCATTCACCTAACCATGTTTTCCAACCATCTTCCGTTACTGCTTTACATTTATATGTTGTAGAACTACTTCCTGCGCGAGTCGCACGTTGGTTTTTAGTGTCCATATCCGCATCAGTTGCAACTATACGTCCATCATTGCCCACAGTCGTTTCTATCAAAGTTTGCGCATAGAATGCCGAGGTATAGATATACACTTTATCCAAATATGACGGTAAAGGCACATTTCCCTTAAAAGTTCCATCCACATCCGTATAACCGGTAAACAAAGGCAACACGCCTTCTTTTTTCACATACATTGTTCCCGAAACCTCTACCGGCATCCGGTCATACAGCTCAAAATACACAGAAGTGGGGAATCCAATATTCTCATAAGCCAAATCAAGAGAAGTTGTCGCTTCCGTATCAAATGTAAAATCACAATGCGGGCGTTCCCAATTCGGATCATAGTAGTTCTTCTCATCCGTACAAGAAGAAATACCTACTGTCAGCAAGAGGATCCATCCCCATACGCTTTGTTTTTTCCAATTCACCTTTTTCATTATTCTATCCATTTATTATTTCCTTAATCTTGATAAGTCCGCAGGGAACTTATTCGAGCAAAAGGCACTTTATTGCGCTATTATTTAGATAGTTCTACCATTTCACCCTCTTTAAGGCAAAAGTATAAAAAGTTGAAAACAATTGTTATAACCCTAGTGACTAATTTTGCTTTTTTAACTCAAAACTACCACAAATCTATAATAAGTCTTTCTTTTATAATTCCGATGATTGATATTTATTCTTCCGATTCAGAATCGGATTTCTGCTTCATGGTATGAATAAGGGTAATTGTGTATGTAAATAGAATACAGAAAATATTTACCATTTAATCTATCATGCCTCTTTGTTCCCGCTTCGTTTATACAATACATTCTTATAAGCGATATGTACTAGTATGACAATTGCTTTATGATTTTTCGCCCCTATTGGAAAAAGATAATACGTTTAAATCAAGTTTTTATAGAATAAACCAAAACGCTTATTATAAAGCGATTGAAAGAAGTAAATTTCTGTATTGACGTAGACAGCGCAACGTCCCGAGATAGACAGCTCTACGTTAGAAGGTAGATAGCTCTACATTGGGACGTTGCGCTGTCTACCTCATCGGGTTGAAAAAGCGCGACTCCATCAACCCGCTAGAGAATACGGGAACAGTGGGCATTAGGAGTTATTCAAATAACATACAATATCCGACAGGATGATAGGATTAGTTTACAATTTATATAGAATCAAAAAAATTAACATAAGGAAGATGAAGAAAAAAAATAAAGGCAATTATGTACAAATATCCTTTAACCAATCATTTATTATAGAAAATATACAGTAACGGGTACAAAGACATAGTACGTAAGGGAAGAAGAAGTATTGTTTCAAAGGAGAAGATATTGTGTATCAAACATGCTGTAAAGGAAAGCTAACAAATCTCCGAAAAGGACGGATATGTAAAGGCGACAAAATAAAGGAGGAGTTTCGAAATACAACAGCGATAACTACGCACTATCTCATAAGAACTTTTTTACAAAATAGAAGAACAATAAAAAGGTTCGGTTGGCAAACTCAGTAACGACTTTATCAAAAGAATCAAATGTGCGATAAACTATATAAACACTTAGATAAGTTCCCTGCGGACTAAACAAGATTAAATCGAATTATAAATTAAATAAAAAAAGCATATGAAAAGCGTAAGACTGGAAGGAAAAACATATTGGAGCAGCATTCTGCTTACAGTATTATTGGTCGTATTTACCGGATGTAACGAAGATAAAGATTATTACGATCCAAATTATGCGCCTCAGGTTTCGGGCATTTTGAATTTCTTCGATTTCAAAAGTACCGTAAACGTGTTTCTCGACTTCACCTTGGATAAAGCAGAAGCTGTGACATACAAAGTTTATATAGAAAACCCTTTCGAAATATTAGAGTCAGGTTCTATTGTTATGAAAGAAGGACTTTCCCCTATTACACTGATTTCGACCACTACAAACGGAACATACAGCGGAACGCTTACCCTCCCTACCACACTGGATAAAATATTCCTGTATGCCTACGACCCTAGTGAAATGCTAGTAGGCGAAATTTCAGGAAGTACCGTCATTATAAACGAGGACTATAACATTTGGGGAGTTGAAGAAGAAAATAATGATACGAAAGAGATCAAGAGTTTAAGGGATAAAAGTACCAGAGAGACGATCGAGGACGGAATGCTTAGCAAATTCAACATCTTAACACTTACCGAGAATCGTACAGGTCGCACTTGGTATGAGAAAGGAGCATGGCCTTCTTATGGATTACTTTTTGTTCCGGCCGAAACACCAAACAATGCTAAAGACACCAAAGGAGGTAAATACAAAATTCAGTCTGATGAAGCTAAAATGTACAGGGATCTTTACTCTGTAACAAAAAAACTAGGATTCCAAGAAGGTAAGACTCCTACCTATGATCTGCAACATGATATTGCAACAGATTTAGTAGTAGAAGAAGATGCGGAATTCGATGCCGTAAAAATAACTTTTGTAGGAGGTTACACCGGAGCAACAAATTTATTGGCTTACTATTGCTATGACGGCAATAGACCTCCTACTGCTCAGGAGATAGTCAATCTCCCTAAAGGCCTCATCTTCTTCAATGCCATTCCAGAGCAGTATGATAGAATAAGTGCCAGAATCTATTCTGGTATGACTGTAACCTTAAAGCCAATCAAAAAGGACGGAACTTTTGACACTCAATGGCGTCCCGGCACAAAAATAGGTTTTGTTTGTTACAATAATAAAAACTCCAAATACCCAATGTTCTCAACACCTTTCAATAATAAGAAATTCGATAAAATCAATGGTTACTGTTACGGATGCTGCGCTACTATTCCTTATAAATTTACGGACAATAAGATTCATATATTAGTGGGAATGGATGATTGGGATTATGAAGGTGGGGGAGATAAGGATATGAACGACCTTATCTTCAAAGTACACGGAGTAACCACGAAGTTGCCACCCATCGTCACCACTGGCGAACAAATGGAATCCCAAAACAAAGGGTTACTGATATTCGAAGACAACTGGCCGTCGATGGGAGATTATGACTTGAATGATTTAGTTATTACCTACGATTTGAAAAAAACTTATGACCGTGTCACAACAATAGATAACAATACACCTGAACCAAGTGTGACCACCACTTATTCCAATCCTAGATTTACAGATACTTTCGTAATGAAGCATTACGGAGCTAACTACGACAACAGTTTTGCTTATGAAATCAACTTAGGCGACAATACTGTTGATGAGTCCAAAGGAGGAATCACCATCACACGAGATGACCGGGCCGAATTTGATTACGAGATTCATAAGAAAAGCGAAAACAATTATATAATTTATCTACAGCATTATGTGAAAACAAATGGTTTTGGAATACAGCACAATGCACAAGCACTAGATTTCTGGAACACCCCACAAGCTAATAAAGAAATTACTTATACGGTCACCGTTCCATTAATGCTGAAATCTGCCACCGAAGCGCCCATTTTCCCAAATCTGTCTACTTATTTCAACCCCTTCCTTCTGAAATATTCGAAAGATAATACTTCTGGCAATGATTATAGTATGGAAATCCATTGCATAGGCAACCCACCTTCTCACCCGAATGCATTAAGCACTTACGATAATCTCGCAACAAAAGGAGAGAACAATACAGGCAAAAGTGATTTGTGGCCACACACTGGTGAGCACGAATGGTATGCAGCTAAAGATAACTTCCCGTTTGCCATTCATTTCAATGCCGATGCCGACGCAAGTATCTTAAACTTCCGATATCCGGATGAACAGGAAAAGATCGGAGATAAATATCCGGATTTTAAAGATTGGGCCAACAGCGGAGGAAAAGAACACACCAACTGGTGGAAATAACATATTCGAGAAGTTCTTTAAAGAGTTTGTATCCTAACAGGCACAAGCTCTTTTTTGATACTCTTTAGAGGCGTTGGTTCATGCGGTTGCCTAAATAACCCCGCCCCAATGGAGCGTTCTTCCCCATCCGGCTCGTCTTAATGAAACCGGACCTGTTATTGATGAAATATTCTCTTACGTAATCGCCGAGTGCCCGGCCATGTAAACGCAAGGCCTGGGTCCGACGTTGGATATTAGGTGCAGAGTGTAGGCAAAAGCCTCCATGGTATATATAAAAGACCTTTTATGTCTGCAACTTACCAAACAAGAATGAGCCTTTATTTCTCAAAGCTGATTCTTGTAAAGATTGTTAAGTCAAACAAAAATAATTTCTTTCTTCTACCCCCCCCCACGAAACTTTATATATATCTTTGCAGTGTTTATTCATTACAATTAAATTACACCATGAAACTACAAAAGCTTACTTTGACTTTACTCACAGCACTGTTTATCGCCTGTTCCGATAGCGACAATGATTCCATGCCTGCTCCCATTCCAGATGGAGAAGCTTTGGAAATTACCACTCAAGTAACCGCCGATGAAAATGGTAAATTCATAACAGATGTGTGTGTAAAAGGAAATAACATAGTGATTGACTGGGGCGACGGAAAAAGAGAAACCGTTAGCAGCGAAGAGCATACCACCGATTTCCTCCATCAATATGCGAAAAGCGGCACATACACCATTAAAATAGAAAAGGCTCCTATCCGCGAACTGATAATAGGAAACGCTATGGGAACACTATCTTCCGAACTGACGGTAAGCGCCTGTCCCTCTTTAGAAAAGTTAGAAATCACTATCCTTTCCAATCTGCGTTCGTTTGCAGTGACTAATTGTCCTAAATTGAGTGTTTTTAAAGCGGCTGTCTGTCCAAAGCTCACCGAATTGAATCTATCAGGCGTTTCCACATTGAAGCATTTAGAATGTCTCGATTGTAAACGGCTTGCCTCTTTAAACCTCAACACACAATCTCAGTTAACTTATTTACAATGTTCGGAAACAAACATCAAAGACCTTAACCTGTCGAACAATCCGTTGATAGAACGTTTGATTCTTGCTCAAACGCCTATCACTTCTATAGATTTGAGCCGGCAAACAGAACTCGAGATCCTGCAACTGATCCAAACCCAACTGACAGATATCGACTTAAGCCATAATGAAATCCTTTCCGATTTGGTTTGTATAACCAATCCGATAGACGAACTGGACCTTAGCCATTGTCCCCTGTTGAGAAAGCTTAATTGCACGAATTGCGGGTTATCCGCATTGGACGTCAGTGCCAATACCCAACTTTACATATTGGCATGCCCAGAGAATGAACTTACCGCTTTGGACTTAAGCAATAATAAGGAACTGATAGGATTACAGTGCCGCCACAATCTGCTTACCGAACTTACGCTTAACAATAACAAAGAAATAAACCTGCTCGATTGCGGAGAGAACAAAATGGAAAGGGATGCGCTTGAAACTTTATTCGACACCCTGCCCGACTTTACTTCTAAAGCTGTAAAAGGAGATCTTACACCACCGCGCCCGCAACGGTTGATTGCCATACAAGGAAATCCCGGAGCAGAACGGTGTGCCAAACAGATATTCGAGAAGAAGGGTTGGGAAGAAGTGCAAAACCTGGGAAACTATATTCAGTAACTATCTATATAAGGTATATTATCTGACTTGACGCCTCCCTCCAGGTGACAACACCCGTTTTTTAAGTAGTGCGCTTCTCACTTGTCTGCTTAAACCCAATAAGGCTCTCTCCAAATAGAAAAAAGAAACAGCCTTACTAATTATTGGGATATTGAAACATACGAATCCCCTTGTTTTCGCCTTCTATCGATAAATTAGGGCTAAAACAAGGGGATTTATCTTAAGGACATTCAGAAAATGCTATAAAATTAGCCAACTAATCCATGAAGTGCACCCTAAAAGTTTTGTGTCCAACTTTTGAGGTGCACTTCACCATTGCGAGTTAGTTGGCTTTAACTTTATTATTTTAAGGATATCCCTATCTTAAAAGAGGTTTTAATCCATAACAATCTCAACTTTTTTATACTGAGACAACCTCATTTTACGACGGTTTCTTATAAGTATCTATATGAAAAGGGAGCCTATATTCCATTCACTTAAAAGGTTTCATCACTACTCCTAAATTCTTCTTACCATCCATCTTCACAACCAACGGCTCGTCAAAACGTACATGCCGCAGATATTGCGTCTCCTCTACAGCGGGCAAGGAATCCAAAAACTCCTGATCATATACCCCATCCTTACGGAAGGCGTTCACGGTGAAATATCCTACACCGAAAGAAGTCAGATTCTGAAAGAAGTGTGTCCCTTGCGAAGGGTCTACCCGATAATTAGTCAATCCGGCTTCAACAATGACACGTGCAGCGGAGATATGCGGCCATTTAACGGGAATGCCCAGCCATGTGTCGCTACTGCCCCAGCGTCCCGGACCTACCAATATATAGTTTTTACCTTCCTGCAAGAAACGACGGTTCAACTTTTCTATATCATAGGCTATCATCTGGTTATTGGAAGGGGTATAATTGTCGGTCTTCACATACACAATGTCTTGCAAATCGGTTACAATGCCGTGTCCTAAAGAATTATGGGAACGCAACAATGTATCTTCATCCTTTATTAATGACAAATCTTCATCGAGCATCTCCTTACTATCTACTATCGGACGAATTTGCAACAAATAAAAAGTGCCTGTCTTATCCGGACTCAACTTCACCGCAAATTCGATTTCCACCGGACGACGCATCTCTTCCTGACCATATTTCTGCGCCAACTGTAAAAGTTCCGCCAAAGGGAAGACATCGTGTTGCAATACATTGGCAAAAGTGATCAGTTTACGGCCTCCCGGATAGATACCGTCACGAATAACCATATCATAGGGGTCGTAAGTGGAAGCGATAAAGATTAGCGCACCATCTTTCTCAGCCTCTTTTACCGGCAACTTTAAGATATTGAAGCCATCATCGATGGAAAAGTTCTCGCCTACATTCTTCGTATCCAACGCATAAAACTGAGTCTGCGTTTCACGCAAGGCAATCTCCATCTCGCTGGTTTGCAATACCTGATGAGGATGGTAGGGACATACACGCAATGTCAAACCTCCATCAACAATATATTTACCCAGTCCTAACGCAAGGCTAACAATTCCCTCTTCCGCTTTTTCCTCTCCTATGGGATAATAATTGAGCGAACGAGCTACACCCGAAATGGCCGGATAATAGCGATCGCCACGTTGAGTTCCCACCACCTCCTGCAAGATAACCGCCATCTTTTCCTGGTCTATCACATTGCTGGTGGCTTGCATGTAAGCTTTACTGTCCCGATAATATACTGAAGCGTAGACTCCTTTTATCGCATCGCTCAGCATACGGAGCATCTCGTATTTATCTTCTATATAAGGAATCATATAGGTAGAATAGATTCCTGCAAACGGCTGGTAATGGGAATCCTCGAGTAAACTGGACGAACGTATGGCTACCGGAGCTTTTACCACATCGAAGAAAGCGAAAAAGTCGTCCACCAAACGGTCGGGTAACTTTGCACGAAGGAAATGCTTCAATATAACATCATCGGGCTGGTCGCTCAAAGCTATTTGATAAAGGTTGTTCGAATCCATGAACTCATCGAAGATATCGGTACAAAGCACCACCGTTTTGGGTATCGCCACTGAAGCGTTTTCAAACTTCTCGAATTCGCTGTGGCGCTTCACCAAGTTATCGATAAAGGCCAGTCCGCGCCCTTTGCCTCCCAACGAGCCTTCGCCGATACGGGCGAAATTGGAATAAGTGTCGAAACGGTCTCGCAGAAACTCAGCCACCACACCCCGATTCTTCATCTTCCGGTATTTCACGATAGCATCGAAAATAATCTGCCGGTGCGCATCTACATCCTGTAAAGATTTCCATGTAATCTGTTTCAAGAATTCAGCCACCGGAAACATGGCACGCGAATAGAGCCAACGCGATACATGATTGCGACTGATATGATAGAGCAACGATTCTTTCGGTACGGAAAAGATAATATTTTGCAATTCTTTCAGATTCCGCACCCTTGCAATCTCTTCCATCGTATTCGGATCGCGGAAAATGAAATCTCCGAAACCGAAATTGGCCGAAACTGCTTCTCTCAAATCGATATTCATCTTCTTCGAATTCTTATCGATAAAGCTGGCGCCATACCGACCGGCGAGTTGCTCGTTACCCACTTCGGACGACTGCATGATAAGCGGCACGTACTCATCCTGTGCCCGGATAGCTTCCAGCAAACGAAGGCCGGCTTCCGGATCTTTCTTACCATTACGGGGAAAGTTGGCATCGGTAATCACTCCCAATATATTGTCGCTGTACTTCTCATAAAGCGCCATAGCCTCTTCGTAAGTACGAGCCAATACTATTTTAGGACGCCCGCGCATACGCAAAGTACTTTGATGGGCATTCAGAGCTTCGGTAGCAAAGTCTTTACTCTGTTTCAGCACAAACTTATAAAGATTCGGCAATACGGAGGAGTAGAAACGAATGGAATCTTCTACCAGCATAATCATCTGCACTCCAACCTCTTTCACATCATGCTCCAAATTCATCTTGTCTTCTATCAGCTTGATGATGGAAAGCAGCAAATCGGTATTTCCCAACCAGCAAAACACATATTCGAAAATGCTCAGATCCTCGTTTTCCATACGTTTGGTGATGCCGTGTGAAAAAGGAGTCAGCACAACTAAAGGAATATGTTCGTATCGCTCCTTAATACTGCGGGCAATATCGAACACATCGCTATTATCCGTTCCGGGCATGCATATTACGAAATCGAATGTCATATCGGAAAGTTTCTGCCAAGCCTCCTCCTTGGTGGATACCTGTGTAAAACGAGGCGGATAACGGAGACTCAGATTCATGTACTCATTAAAAATCTTTTCATCTATGCGCCCGTCATCTTCCAGCATGAAAGCATCATATGGATTTGCCACCAGTAGCACGTTGAAGATTCGTTTAGTCATCAAATCGACAAACGAAGTATCTTTAAAATAAAGTTGGTTCAGTTTGAATTTACTCAACATGGTTCTGTCTTAATTTAAGAAACAAACAAAAGTCGGGATAAATCTCGTAATATGCAACAATTGGAAAAGAAATCTATTTTCACCGCACTTATTCTTATACCTTATATATAATAGTAAAAGATTTATCACTTTGCCTATAAGTGAAAGAAAACAAAGAAGCGAGTTGTTTGCTTTTGGAGGAAATGAAATAAAAAGATTTTCGGTTTTACAGTCTTATAGAAGAGTGTTCAGCCCACTATAAACTTTGAGGCTGAAAGAACTTATTTATAATACCTATATTCGCAAGGACTATAAAGTTAGAATTAAAATTTGAAAACCACCAGACAACCTACCATCATCCATCTCATAAAGTTTACAAAATTAAAGGGAAAGACTTGCGGTTAAAAGTTTCCAGCTATTAAGGATCAGAGATTGGTCAAGCAACAGTATTCATAACCCATACGCACCCCGTTCTTATCATTTTATCAGTTTATACATAAAATTTTCGCAAATAATTTTGGTCAATACATATAATAACCTATATTTGCACCAGTATTTGGTTGCATTTTATCATTAACCTTAAAAACCAATTATCATGAATATCGAACGTATCATGTCCTCTCTTGAGGCAAAACATCCGGGCGAATTGGAATACCTCCAAGCGGTAAAAGAAGTACTTTTATCCATTGAAGATATCTACAACCAACATCCTGAATTTGAAAAAGTCAGCCTTATCGAACGTTTAGTGGAACCCGATCGTATTTTTACTTTCAGAGTTCCTTGGGTAGACGACCATGGCAAAGTACAGGTTAACCTAGGTTATCGCGTACAGTTTAACAATGCCATCGGCCCGTATAAAGGCGGTATCCGTTTCCATGCATCAGTAAACTTGTCAATTCTGAAGTTCTTGGGCTTTGAACAAACTTTTAAAAACGCACTGACAACTCTGCCTATGGGTGGTGGTAAAGGTGGCTCCGACTTCTCTCCAAGAGGTAAGAGCGATGCCGAAGTGATGCGTTTCTGTCAAGCTTTCATGTTGGAGTTATGGCGACACCTTGGTCCGGATATGGACGTTCCGGCCGGCGATATAGGCGTAGGCGGACGCGAAGTAGGCTATATGTTTGGCATGTACAAGAAACTTACCCGCGAGTTTACCGGTACATTTACCGGAAAGGGACTGGAATTCGGCGGTTCGCTGATTCGTCCTGAAGCAACAGGCTTCGGTGGTCTATATTTCGTAAACCAAATGCTGAAAACCAAAGGTATTGATATTAAAGGAAAAACAGTTGCTATTTCAGGTTTTGGTAATGTTGCCTGGGGGGCCGCAACCAAAGCTACTCAATTAGGTGCAAAAGTGGTGACTATTTCGGGACCGGACGGTTACATTTATGATCCGGACGGAATCAGCGGTGACAAAATAGATTATATGCTTGAACTCCGCGCATCGGGTAATGATATAGTAGCTCCGTATGCCGAGAAATATCCGAGCGCAACGTTTGTAGAAGGACGCCGTCCGTGGGAAGTCAAAGTAGATATCGCTTTGCCTTGCGCAACTCAAAATGAGTTGAATGGTGACGATGCAAAGACTTTAATTAATAATAATGTTATTTGTGTGGGAGAAATCTCGAACATGGGATGTACTCCGGAAGCAATCGATACTTTCATTGAACATAAAACCATGTATGCTCCCGGTAAGGCAGTGAATGCCGGCGGTGTAGCTACATCAGGGTTGGAAATGAGTCAAAACGCTATGCACATGAGCTGGACAGCAGAAGAAGTTGATCAAAAACTACACGGAATTATGTACGGCATACACGAACAATGTGTGAAGTACGGCACACAGCCGGACGGTTACATCAACTATGTGAAAGGCGCAAATATAGCAGGCTTTATGAAGGTTGCCCATGCTATGATGGCACAGGGAATCGTTTAATAATAGAATCTCGTTTAGTTGTATTTGTATTTTGTATTGTAACATGCGTTACCACACCTGTGAAGGCCTGGTAGCGCTTTTTTATTCTACTTATACAATACGACGTTTCTAACTTAAACGAGTTTCTAAGATAAGTATCTGCCTCAAAACATAGAAAGTAATTATTCGTTTCCTATGAAAAAGCAATATGTACTTTCACTTCATAAACCGAAAACAGCATGCCGATTACAACACCATATTAATACGGAAAAACGATACGATTTACTTCACTTCCCTGGCGGAAAGCTCGGTTTCGCTTTTCCCTTCGAAAGCACAAATAGCCTGTTTCCATTCTTCCGGAATCAATTCCGCTTGTAGGTTTCGCATATTGTAACCCACCATCACAGTGCGGCATTCGCACTTTACTTCCTGCTTAGCCACATTAACGGCACGCTGTAACAGAGTAAAACTTTTATGCCCTAAATGAACCGTAGTGGTTTGTATTACTAACTGATCGCTAAAGAAAACCGGCGCAAAGAAATTTGCATTCACATTGGCCACCACCATTGCCACATCTTTCCAATCGAGTTCTTTGCCGCCCATCACATCTCGCAGATAGGTGGTTTTTGCTAAATCATAAAGAGAAAAATAAACGGAATTGTTCATGTGACCGAACTGGTCGACATCGCTGAAACGAATTTGAACCGGCAAAGAATGTTTAAAATCCATAAGTATATTCTATATTTACTATTTAAATGCCGCATGAAGGAGATGTCCTCCCGTTACAACAAACTTTTCTGTACAATTATGATTGTACAGGCAGTTAAAATATAGTTCTTACACACTATAAAGCAACGGTATACAGCCCTCTGATTATGCGGACTTAATAAATTCAAGTTCAAAGGTACTCTTTTTGCTTTAAATAATCAGAAAACATGCATTCATTCTTATTTTTCCTTTAAAGAAAAAAAGGTTTCTTCATTCAACACGGCATATTAATCGGAATTTATGCGTAAGTTTGCAAAGTTTTTTAAGAATAGAATTCTACATCTACATCATTATGGAAAAGAAATTGAAACGAGAAAGCCTCTGCGTTCAGGCAGGATGGAATCCGAAAAAAGGAGAACCGAGAGTGTTGCCTATTTACCAAAGCACGACATTTAAATATGAAACCAGTGAACAAATGGCACGTCTCTTCGATTTGGAAGACAGCGGTTATTTCTATACACGCTTGCAGAACCCCACAAACGATGCGGTCGCAACTAAAATTGCAGCATTGGAAGGTGGCGTAGCTGCTATGCTTACCTCTTCGGGACAGGCTGCCAACTTTTATGCTATCTTTAATATTTGTCAGGCAGGTGACCATTTCGTATGTTCTTCAACTATTTATGGCGGAACATTCAACTTATTCGGTGTTACATTCAAGAAGTTTGGAATCGAATGTACGTTTGTCGATGCAGACGCATCGGAAGAAGAAATCAACAAAGCTTTCCGCCCGAATACGAAAGCGCTGTTTGGCGAAACCATCTCCAACCCGGGTATCGATGTACTGGATATTGAAAAGTTTGCACGTATTGCACACAGTCATGGTGTGCCTTTGATTGTAGATAACACATTTGCAACTCCAATTAACTGCCGCCCGTTTGAATGGGGAGCTGACATTGTGACTCACTCTACCACTAAATATATGGACGGACATGCTACCAGCGTGGGCGGCGCCATTGTCGACAGCGGTAATTTTGATTGGGAAGCTCATGCGGAGAAGTTTCCCGGACTGACTCAACCGGACGAATCCTACCATGGATTGACTTATACAAAAGCCTTCGGAAAAATGGCTTATATAACCAAAGCTACCGCACAACTGATGCGCGACTTAGGGTCTATCCAGTCTCCCCAAAATGCTTTCTTGCTGAATTTAGGATTGGAAACATTGCATCTGCGCATGCCGCAACATTGCAAAAACGCTCAAGCCGTAGCCGAATGGCTTGAAGCGAACCCGCAAGTGGCATGGGTACATTACTGCGGTTTGAAGAGCAATAAATATTACGAACTGGCTAAGAAATACATGCCTAATGGTTCGTGCGGTGTGATTGCTTTCGGGTTAAAAGGCAGCCGCGAAGAAGCTATCCGATTTATGGATAACTTGAAAATGATTTGTATTGTCACTCATGTAGCGGATGCCCGTACTTGCGTATTGCATCCGGCCAGCCATACGCATCGTCAGCTTTCCGACGAGCAACTGAGAGAGGCTGGCGTAGCACCGGATTTAATTCGTCTATCGGTAGGGATTGAAAATGTAGACGACATCATTGCTGACATTGAACAAGCATTGGCAAAATAATAAGGGGAACCGGAGGCAAGCCAACAACGAGGAGCATCCGGATTGGCCACCTATATTTATATAAAAGATAAACATCCTACTTTTTGGCGCATATATTAAAAGGCCGGAAGTAGGATGTTATTTTTTATATTCTATAAAAATCTCCCTGTCAGAGCAAAAAGACTGCGGATGTCAGGAGTTGCATTTAATACATAAGAGAACTATACGCATATATATCGTAACATTTCCCATACTACAAAAAGATAATGTTTCAAAACAGAACTTGAAGGTTAACAGGCTTACATTCTATAGATGATTGTCTCTCGAAAACAGAATTTCCTTGGTTCAGAAGCCTCTATAGGATGAAAGAATAAAACCGGGAAATCCTGACAGAGTCTGTTGCATTTCATAAGCAATACTATCGCATATTTCTATCTCAAGACAACGGCCATTTACCTGCGATAAGTAGGAATCGCAAATGTGCGGGATGAAACCGATACGCTATTTCCCTCTAAAATGGTAATTTTGAAAAGAGCTTCGCCTGTTTTCAGTTTCTTACCGGCACGGATATTAGCCGTATACCGGATACCGTCCCCAGCAGGAATACATTCTATCGTAGCGGAAGGCGATATATAAAGATGTTTGAGTCCGTTTAATTCTTTAATCACGGGAGTTACATTGTACACTGCGGAACGCCCCGTATTCATTACCTCGAATATTATCTTCGCCGTTTCATTGGAATCAATCCTCTGGTTACGGTTGGCATCGATGAAACGAATATTACGGATAACCAGACTGGAGTTCTTTACTGTCTGCCGACGATGCTTCAATGAATTCCTTTCCGGCTCCGGTTCATAACCATAAATTTCTTCCACATAATACCCTTCTTCTTGCTGCTGGCGCGGAGTGGTAACCGCATTGCCGACCAAGGCTCCTGAAATAGTGCCGATTAACGAACCGAACATACTGCCTCGATAGCCTCCCATATTGTCTCCGACTATTCCGCCCACCAAGCCGCCTACTTGCGCACCGACCATTACTGCAGCAGGATTCCCCTGCATTTCCTGCGATGAGCACCCCGAAAGTACGGTTATCAGAGCCATAACCAAGATTATCTTTTTCATACGTAAGCTTTTATATAGATATTTATGAATACAAATGTAGATAAAATTTACGAGATTTCACATCGGCAGGATATAAAAACGATCTTTTATAGAGGAAAGATACATGTATATGGAAGTCTTTTGCCTCACATTTTATAAGAACAGCATGGAGATTACAGGGAATCAATCAAAACAAACATCAGTTGAATAAGTGACTCACTCAATCAACTGTTGAATTTATTAATGTCCCGTTAAATTTTGAGACCCCTATTTTCCCGTTGAAGTATAATAATAAAGTGGAATATACAGGCTGCATGATTTATTATCTAATGAATTTCATAAAGAATATAAATTCAAATCCGTTTATTCGAAGCATGACCGTAATCGATAGATTATTAATTACATACAGTAGCATATATATCTTTTAACGGGACAGCAGTGTGTTGAATTAAAAAATAATTCATTAGAAAACGAAAAATGAAAGTCTGCTATTTCAGATAGGAGAAGAAATTAAACTGATAAACAAAACATGCTAGGAAGTAGCACCCCATCCGAGACGGTCTTGTATTGTGCACAAAATTGTCAGTGATAAGTTAAGCAAAGACCTTGAGTTCACGAAGCAAATCGGATGAGGTAAAACGAAGAATTCCTTCTCCCAGCTTTCCCGACAAGAAAATACGCCGGGAAAGTATTCCGTTCAAGATAGCTTCGGAATAGTTATACCCATCACCATACCCGCGTTTTTTAATGTAAGGGAATACGGTCTCCAAACGGATACAACCCGGCAGCAAACACAATACGCTCAGACTACCGATCCAGTCATAAGCAGTAAAGGTGTCTTCGACATTACTTTTAGAATAAGCATAGCCGAAAAGTCCTTCAACCCTAACGAATACCTCGTTTTGGGAGTATTAGAACGAGGGGGGGGTCCGTTATCAACTTCCGGCGCATGATTCTGTGGATTCGGTTGAACAGGTTTTTCGACCGCTCAACATGCAATTCCAAGGTATTCCTTACGGTAAAGAGCATGTTTTTCAAAGAGAAAACATCTGTTTTTCCATGTTTTTCTTCAGCATGCAAAACCAAAGAACGCAGGTAGCGCAACCTCATAACGTAGACAGCTCTAGGTAGCAAGGTCGCGCTGTCTACGTCAGCACGTTGCGAAAACCTTCTCGGAACAAAGAAACAACAGCGGGAAATACCAATGATAAGAAATTGACATACAGTATTATAAAAGAGGGTCCAAAAACATACAAACATCTAACGGTATTTAACCTTTCAAACAAAATCCTACTTATCGGAAGCTTGTTCATCAGAAATAATATATCTTTGCAATATGGAATGGTTAAATAGTCTGTTTTTCGAACATACGCCACTGCAAGCGGTAATAATACTCTCTACCATTACCGCCATCGGACTTGGACTAGGTAAGCTCCGTCTTTTCGGGATTTCCTTGGGTGTTACTTTTGTATTCTTTGCCGGTATTCTGGCGGGACATTTAGGCTTCTCCATCGATCCGAACATGCTGAATTATGCCCAAAGTTTCGGTTTGGTACTTTTCGTATACGAACTTGGATTGCAGGTAGGACCGGGATTCTTCAGTTCCTTTCGTAAAGGCGGAGTGCAGCTCAACATACTGGGGATGGGCGTAGTGTTACTGGGAACCCTTATGACCGTTGTTTTCAGTAAGACGATCTCCATTCCGATGAGCGATATGGTGGGTATCCTTTGCGGCGCCACCACCAACACGCCGGCATTGGGTGCCGCACAAGAAACATTAAAGCAACTCGGCGAGCCGACAAGCGGTTCAGCGTTAAGCTGTGCCGTAAGCTATCCTTTGGGAGTAGTAGGCGTCATTCTTGCCATGCTGGCCATACGCAAACTTTTTGTCAGACAAGAGGATATTGAAGTCAACGAGCACGAAGAAACAAACCAAACATACATCGCAACATATCGAATACACAATCCTGCCATCTTCGGTAAAAGTATCAAAGAAATTGCTCAACTGAGCTATCCGAAATTCGTTATTTCACGCCTATGGAGAGACGGAGCAGTCAGCATCCCTACCTCCGAAAAGATATTGAAAGAGAACGACCGGATATTGGTCATCACCACAGAAAAAGATGCACCGGTTTTAACCATCCTCTTCGGCGAACAAGAATCCAAAGACTGGAACAAGGAAGATATCGACTGGAACGCTATAGACAGTCAATTGATATCGAAACATATTATCATCAGCCGCCCGGAAATTAACGGAAAGAAGTTAGGCTCCCTGCGTTTAAGAAACACTTACGGCATCAACATCAGTCGTGTAATGCGCAGTGGCGTACAACTGTTAGCTACTCCAGGATTGGTACTCCAATTCGGCGACCGACTGACAGTGGTAGGCGAAGCCGCTGCTATCCAGAATGTAGCAAAAGTGCTGGGTAACACGGCAAAAACATTAAAAGACCCGAATTTGGCGGCTATTTACATAGGCATTATACTGGGACTTATCTTAGGATCCATCCCCATTGTTATCCCGGGAATCAGTACTCCTGTAAAACTCGGACTGGCAGGCGGTCCCATTGTTGTAGGCATTCTGATTGGATGCTTCGGCCCGCGTTGTCATCTGATTACCTACACTACTCGCAGCGCCAATTTAATGTTACGCGGAATAGGATTATCACTCTATTTAGCGGGATTAGGTTTAAGTGCCGGCGCACATTTCTTTGAAACCGTCATGCGTCCGGAAGGAATTTTATGGATAGTATTAGGCTTTGCCATCACATTCATTCCGGTTGTCATTATAGCCCTGATAGCCTTACGCATCAGCCGTCTGGATTTCGGAAGTGTGTGTGGAATGTTATGTGGAAGTATGGCCAATCCAATGGCTTTGAATTATGCCAACGACACCATTCCGGGAGACAATCCGGCCGTAAGCTATGCTACAGTTTACCCGCTTTGTATGTTTAGCCGAGTGATTATAGCACAACTTATTCTGATGCTATTCATATAAACCGCAACACAGGCTTCTGAGCTCCACCATTCAGAGTGCCACCATTCCCACCCTTTTCATCATTTTCACCATTCAAAGCGCCACAAAGAAGCAAATATACAACCTAAAGAACTGCATAAAACCCACGAAGAACGTACGAAAGTCATAAAAAACCTATGAAGACCGCTTTCTGCTGCGGGAAATCGAAAAAGAAGACAGTCAGACTTCCTCTCATATATAAAAAGCATATGTATATTATTGCTACTACTGCAAAAAACTTATTCTAATGCTATTTATATAAACCATAACAAAGGCTTCAGAGCACCACCATTCAAAGCGCCACAACAGAAGCAAAGACACACCTAAAGAACTATATAAAACCCACTAAGCACGTACGAAAGTCATAAAGAACCTACGAAAACCGTTTTCTACTGCGAGAAATCGAAAAAGAAGACAGTCAGACTTCCTCTCATATATAAAAAACATATGTATATTATTGCTACTACTACAAAAAGAATTGCACAACTGTGAAAGTTTCACTTTACAGTTACGCAAGATTCCCCCCTATTTCAATTTAAGAGCAGTCGTCTACAGTTAAGCATAACTCCTTTTAAAATAGAAAAATTGCGTGTTATAGGTGAAGAAGTTTACGTAACAACCGATTCCATCAATTTACCTGCAATGCAACCGTTCAAAGTTACCGATAACAATCAGACAATTCCTTTATTCAAGTATTAAACGATGCAGGAAAGGCTGTTAAATCCCAAATAGGTACAACAGAACACCCTTATTTCTAGAGGACAATAACGAACTCAAAACTACCGTCTCTCAATATTCATCTTATAAAAGAAAGAGGCGGAACTTTTATCAAGTCCGCCTCTTCCTTATATATAAAAACTCTATAAATTTATTCAGCTTTCAGAGTTTCTTCAGCAGGAGTCTCAACCACCTCTTCAGCAACAGGTTGTTGAGCAGGAGCCTCTGCAGCAGCTGTTGCACTCTTCTTAGAACGACGAGTACGTGTAGTTTTCTTAGTAGCCTTTTCTTTAGCCATGTTTTCATCGTAATCAACTAACTCGATGAAGCACATTTCGGCATTGTCACTAGGACGATTTCCTAATTTGATAATACGAGTATAACCTCCAGGACGATCAGCAACCTTTACAGAGATATCTTTGAACAATTCCGTTACAGCATACTTATCTTGCAAATAACCAAATACAACACGACGTGAGTTTGTTGTGTCGTTTTTTGATTTTGTAATCAAAGGCTCCACGAATTTCTTCAAAGCTTTAGCCTTTGCAACAGTCGTAGTGATTCTTTTGTGCTTAATCAACGAAACAGCCATATTTGACAACATAGCTGCTCTATGAGAAGCAGTACGACCTAAATGGTTGAATTTTTTATTGTGTCTCATTTTTTATTCTTTATCTAATTTATACTTAGAAATATCAGTTCCAAACGACAGATTCAGACTATCGAGCAAATCATCAAGCTCAGTAAGCGATTTCTTACCGAAGTTTCTGAATTTCAGCAAATCTGTTTTATTGAATTGAACCAAGTCACCTAATGTCTCTACATCTGCAGCTTTCAAACAATTAAGCGCACGTACAGAAAGATCCATATCCACTAACTTTGTCTTCAATAATTGACGCATATGCAATACTTCCTCATCAAACTCTTCATTGCCATCAACATCTGAATTCTCAAGAGTAATCTTTTCATCAGAGAATAACATGAAATGATAAATAAGTATCTTTGCAGCTTCTTTCAGAGCTTCCTTCGGGTGAATGGAACCATCCGTAGTAATCTCAAGTACAAGTTTATCGTAGTCAGTCTTTTGTTCAACACGGAACGGTTCAACTTGATACTTCACATTACGAATCGGAGTGTAAATAGAATCGATAGGAATTACATTAACATCGGTGCAGAATTCACGGTTTTCATCAGCTGGAACATAACCACGTCCTTTGTTAATCGTAAGATCGATTTGCATTGTTGCTTTTGAATCTAAATGGCAAATAACCAATTCAGGATTTAACACTT
>ERZ825137.1115-NODE-1115-length-35738-cov-18.539753_pt1 | contig 35738 bp, 47 predicted proteins | sample MGYA00519873_ERZ825137 | MGnify/ENA primary metagenome ERZ825137 (study PRJEB31778, sample SAMEA3449190) | human gut metagenome | biome: human gut; feature: human-associated habitat; material: faeces | place: United Kingdom | collected 2010/2012 ...
TAGATAGCGATGTATTTGGCGCCGGCCATCATCGCCAGCGTGCCCTGCAGGGTCGTGTAAATGGCGGTAGCGGTTACATTAACGCCGCGGGAGCTAAGGATTTTGATAGCCTTCAAGCCTTCCTCGGATACGGGAATTTTAATATAGGTATCATAGCCCAACATTTCCAGCAGCCGGTCCGCTTCGCGGATAATCTGGTCGCAGGTCGTAGCAATAACCTGAACATGCAGCGTGCGGTTGCCGATGATATCCCGGACGCTCTTCATATGGCTCCAGAAATCGATCGGGCCCTCATTTTTCAAAATGCTCGGATTGGAGGTAACACCGGAAACAGGGTAGATGGCCAATCCCTCCTTTAATTCCTCGAGGTTTGCGGTATCCAGCATTAATTCCATCATAATATAAAATCTCCTTCCCGGTCATGACAGGGCATGACAACGGACCGTACGTCCGTATATGTTTTTGTTAATTATTTGACTACCGTATTATAATCCTATTGATAGGGAACGTCAATAAAAATCCGTTAGACAAAACGACAAAAAAGAGGTCAGAAAAAAAGTAGAAAAGAGTATCATTTATTGCGTAAGGTGCGAAACGCGCCGAGCGCAATATTTTTTTGCCACAATTTGAAAGAAAATCAAGGAAAGAAGGTGGGAAATGTGGCAGAGCGATATGAGTATTTAACCTTTGAGGACAGGCAGAACATAGAAAAATGGCACGCCGCAGGAGATCGCGCAATTGATATTGCCGCCCGACTCAATAAGTATCCGGCAACCATCTACAAGGAGTTGCGCAGAGGATTTACCGGAGAAAAAGACGGAAAGCAGGTTTATAGCGCAGAGGTTGCGGAAGCGGCGGTGAAAGAGAGCTTTAAGAACAGGGGCAGAAAACGCACCGCAGCGGGTGCCGCCGTTGGCAGTTAAGGAGGCGCGCAATGTTCGGAAAGAAAGATGAAATGGATTTGGCGGGCATGGATCGCGTTGTTGATGAAGCAAACAGGTTTGCGGTGCACCGCGCGGAAGCGGAGGCGGCTATATCCAAGGCAAGCCATGATTGGCATGAAGCCTTGGAAAAATTGGGGTGGCGGCAATGCGCAACCCTTGCAATGCGGCAAGATCTCCTATTCCTCATTATCCGGCACAAATATCCGGTGATTTTTGAATGTTTCTCCCTGCATGATGTGTGGGAGCGGGTTTATTAAGGAGGCGCGCAATGGAAAGGAAATACAGATACAGAAAAATCAAGATTGGGCGGCGGGTTTACCGCGTGGATATGGTGGTTGCCCGCAGCTTGTGGCAGCAGGTGCGCACTTTCTTATTTTATGCAATGCTTGCGGGCATCGGCATCCTTGCTTTTAAGGCGTTAAACGCATACGCCACATTGGAGCGGGGTTACATAGCGGTTGGCGGTGAAGCGGGCTTGCTCCTTCTCCCTTTGTTTTGGTGGCTTATCTCTACAACGGTTAAAGATAGCATCCGCGATGTGGCGGGTATCTTTGGCAGCAGAGCGGAGCGGGATGCAGAGGGCGCGCACAGGAGGAAGCGCGAATGAAATACATGGGCGGCAAAAGCAAGATTGCCAAAGAGATTGTGCCCATAATTCAACGCCACATTGAAGCGCAGGGCACCGGAAAATATGTTGAGCCGTTTGTTGGCGGTGCCAACATCATTGATAAGGTTGAGTGTGAAAGCCGCGTGGGGCTTGATATCAACAGATATTTGATAGCTTTGTTTAACCACATCCAAAGCGGCGGCGAATTGCCGCAGACCATCACACGGGAGGAATATTCCAAGGTGCGCGCAGCACGGGATCAATATCCGGATTGGTATGTTGGATGTGTGGGTTTCCTTGCAAGCTACAACGGGCGGTTTTTTGATGGCGGGTATTCCGGCACCGTGAAAACCAAAACGGGCTTGGTTAGAGATTACTATAACGAAGCAAGAAACAACCTCCTTCAGCAATCCGCACACCTGCAGGGCGTGAGCTTTGGTTGTTCGGATTACCGAGAGTTGGAGTTTGAAAATTGCGTGATCTATTGCGATCCACCGTATAGCGGCACAAAACAGTATAACAACACCTGTTTCAATTCAAGTGAGTTTTGGGAGCTTATGCGCAGGTGGAGCGAAAACAACACGGTTTTGATAAGTGAGCAAACCGCGCCGGAGGATTTTGAGTGTATTTGGGAAAAGCGAGTTATCCGCACCCAAGGTTGCGCCAACACCATCCGCGCCACGGAAAAACTCTTTAAGTATAGCGGGAAAGGAGGAAAGAGCCATGAAGATCAAAACGCTTGCCGCATTATGCAAGAAAGCGGGTGTGTTCTATCTCTATGATCGCATCACGGAAGATGGAGAGGTTGCGGAGCAATGGTTGGGCAACGGCGGTGCGGTTTATCCCCTGCACGGCTTGCCATACATGCAGGAAAACAACCTTTTTACCCTCTTTGATATCACAGATAAGCAGCAGGATAAAATCTATTTCCGGCATGAGCATTTGCCTACCACGGCAATCAATTTTGAGGATGTGGATCCCAAAGAAAGCATCCTTGACCGCGAAAAGCTCACAATTGGACACGCCGGAAGGATTTTAAGACCGCTGCAAACACGGCGCGGGTTGGTGTTTATCGACACAGCAGCATTACAACCGCTTGCAGATCTTGCGGATACTTTGGAGCTTTACGAGCGGGAAACCGAGGCGGGCGGCACCTACATTGCCGCAAAAAGCGGGTTTATGCTTGTGGGTGTGATTATGCCTTATAACATCATTGAAAAAGGCTTTGTGGAGCAGGTGGAAAGCCTTGCAAAGCAATGCCGCGTTGCCTTTGAAGCTAAAGAGCGCGCCCGCGCGGTGGCGGCAGAGGATCAGCAGCAAACAACCATCATTTAAGGAGGAAAAGAAAATATGCCGGAAAACAAGAACGAATTGAGCGGGTTAAACGAGCTTGCCCGCGATATCCACGAAAACGCAAAGGCTCATGGTTGGTGGGATGAAAACCGCAGCTTTCCGGAGGTGGTTGCTCTTTGCCATTCCGAGTTATCGGAGGCTTTGGAGGAATACCGCAACAGTAAACCGCCCGTTTATTTCAAAGAGGTAAACGGCTTTGAGGTTTCCGAGCTGCAGGAATGGCGCGGCGAAAAGCCGGAGGGCATTGCCGTTGAAATGGCTGATTGCATCATCCGCATTTTGGATTGGTGCGGCAGAGAGGGCATTGATATTGATGCCATTATCCGCGTGAAACACGAATACAACACCACCCGCCCTTATAAGCACGGCGGCAAGGTGTGTTGACGGAGGGCGCGATTTTCGGCGGCTGATATGCAGTTTATGCGCTCATGTATCGGAAAACGGTGTGAGCGGCTTTTGAGGAATGTGGTTAAAAACCACTCATTTGATGATTAGGAGGAAACAAATATGGCAGAAACCAAAACGGCAGCAATTAACACCCTTGGAGCGGGCAGCATTTTCAATTATGGCGGCATCCGGTGGATCCTCTTGGAGCACGCGCGCAACGCCGCGTTGTGCTTGGCGGCAGACCTTTTGCCGGATGAAAAGCCCTTTGATGCAGAGGGAAACAACGATTGGGCGGGATCCTCTCTCCGCGCCTACCTCAACGGCGATTTCATGAAAGAGCTTGTGGCGGCGGGAGCGGATGCGGATGCCTTTGTGGAAATGGTTGTGGATCTCACAAGCGATGATGGGATTGATGATTACGGCACAGACCGTTGCAAAATTGCCCTCATTTCCGATGCCCAATATAGGCGTTTCCGCAAGATTATCCACAACGCCAACAATTGGTGGTGGACAATCACCCCGTTTTCCACCGCAAAAAACGGATACTCCCGCGTTGCGCGCGGTGTCGGCGCCTCCGGGGCGTTGGGCAGCTGTGCTTGGTGCGGTGGCGTTGGCGTGCGCCCGCTTTGCAATCTCAAATCTTCTATCATGGTATCTTTCGATCCGGAGGAAGCAACCAACCGCACCGAGAGCGAGGGGCACGATGAACAGCACCACCGCGCGGAGGCTTTGGATATGATGCGGCACATCATTGCAGCATGGGATGTGAAGCCGGAGGAAATGGCGGCACTTTTTGGCACCAATGAGGATGCGGCAGAGCCGGAGAATGAGCCGGAAAGCGTGGAGCATCCGGAGGTGGTTAAGTCCTTTATGCGTGAGGTGCTTGGGATGCCGGAAGAAATGGTGAACACCGCCCGCGCAAAGAAAATGCCCAACGGCGGCTTTGGTATTGAGATTGAGGCGGTGGAAGCTGATGAAGCGGAGGCAACCGCAGAAGATTTGCGCGCGGGCTTGGCGGATCTCATAGAAACCACCCACGCAAAATTTGAAAACTCCGGTTGCGGCTTTGATCCCGCGTGCTTTACCGCCCTTGTGAACGCATACGGCGTTGCAATCACGGCGGCGAAGGAAGGCGGTGAATGATATGGAATTTGTAACAGCCCTTTGGAGGTTTGCGGGTTTCCTTGGCGCGGCGGTGGTTATCGTATTGCTCACCTATATCCTTTGGTGCTTGATTGATGCGATTATCAAGCACATCCGCAGGGGAGGCAAAACCAATGGCAGATCATAAGCGGTTGGATCTTGATGTTTTCGCGGCAGCGGGGCGCGCGGCGGGTTGCGCCTTTGCCGTGTTCTATCAAGAGTTTGTGGGTGGCGTTGCCTATCAGTTGGGAGAGGCAGAGGAAAATGATGTGCCGCTTGGAGGTATGGCAAAGAGCACCCAAGAGGTTATCCCCCGCGCCTTTGCCGCCCTTTATCAAAGCATCATTGATGGTTTCGATCAATACGGGATCCCAACCGAGGATCCCGCAGATGATACGGAGCCGCAGCAATGCGCGGCGTGTTGGTGCAACTCTTGTGAAAACTTGGAGGATTGCACCGCCTTCCCCGCCTCCGATGGCATCACACCGCCGCCGTGCGCGGCGTGCGGGGATTTTGACATAATGGCACCCGTGGGCATTGCGCCAAAATGCGGGCATTATGCGCCAAGTGCGGAGGCGTTGGAGAGCGGCACCGCGCTTGATCCGGAGGATGGCAACAAAATCCGCGTTTCCTGCTTGGCGTGTTGGTGCCGCGATTGCGGCAATTTTGAAACATGCGTTGTGGAGCGGGATGGCTTTGATGAAGCCTCCGAGCCTTGCCCTTGCGATGGGTGCGAGGGCGCAAATAGATACATGCCAAGAGAAAAGCCGCCAACATGCGGTAATTACATAGCACGGGCGGCGAAATAAGAAAAACAAAACCGCCTTGCATTTTGCGGATGCAAGGCGGTTTCTAAAAAGAAAATATGCCGTAAAATAAGCAAATTGAACTGTAAATATTATAGCAGAAATACGGCATAAAGTCAATGGATTGTGCGGCTTTTTGCGCCGCATGGCGGGCTTGTAATGGGTATTATCTTCTCAACCACAGAGGATGTGCCCTCCAATGTTCGGATGTTGTATTGATTTGTTTATATTCCCCATCGCCGCTTTTTATACATCACGGAGGCGGCGCGAGATCAAGGGCGCGCAAGCGCGGCGCAGCCGTTTACCCTTGATCCCGTGTTGCCGGAGTGATAAAAGCGGATGGCGATGGGGTTATAAACAAATTCATCAACAGAGTGTGGACAATCCTGCAAACAGAGAAAGCCCACCCCCTCACGGCTCATTATATTCCTTTGAGCCGCTCCCTCCCTTGGGAGGGCGGGGGGAGGGGAAAAGGAGGTTGCAACATGCCGTATTGCAGTAGTGAAGCATACTTGGATTTATTTGATATATCACCCTTGGAAACGGAAACGCGGGAGGAGAGAATTGAAAACCTCCGGCATCGCAATGTATTCCGTTACAGAGTGAAAACCATTCGCGCAGGTGGGATGCTTGAATGTGAGATATTTCCTATTTGGGCAACCCAAGGTGAGGCAAGCCGTGCGAAAAAGGCAAAAGAGAGCCGAAAAGCACAAAAAAACCTCAATGATAAGAACACCCGCAAAAAGATCATGCGCCTCACCAACAATAATTTCACGGATGCCGATTTATGGGGCACTTTCGGATATGATGATGAAAATTTGCCCGCCTCTCCGGAGCAAGCGCAAAAGGATATCACCAATTTCATCCGGAGGATCAAGCGCAGAAGGAAAAAGTTGGGGTTGCCTCCCCTCCGGTATATCTATGTTACCGAGTGGAAGCAGGAAGCGGATGAAGATGGTGGGGAAATCCGCGCTCACCACCACATCATCTTATCCGGTGATATGGACAGGGATGAAATTGAGAGCCTTTGGAATGGTGGCGCATACCCGCAAACTCGCCGCCTCCGCGTGAAAGAGGATTGCGGCTTGAATGGTTTGGCGTGCTATCTTTCCAAGGGAGCAAAGGGGCAAAAGCGTTGGGGGCACAGCACCAACCTCAAAATGCCCGTGCCCACGGTTGCGGATCGGAAGTTTACCCGCCGCCAAGCGGAGCGGATTGCCATTGATGAAAATGCCGCTCCCGCTCTCTTTGAGAAACTTTACAAGGGTTATGGATTTAAGCAAATAGATATCAAGCGGAGTGATTTTGTTGCCGGAGCTTATATCTATGTGCAGATGTTCCGGAAAGAGCCTCCCGCGCCAAAGAAAAAACAGAGAGCGGGAGCCAAGAAAAGAAAGGAGCAAAACCATGTATGTTGATATTTTCAACACGGATAAAAAATATTCCGTGATATATGCGGATCCACCATGGAGCTATAAGGCTTGGGATAAGGGCGGCAACGGATGCGCCCTCAACCACTATGGCACCATGACAAAGCAAGATATTTTCAATTTACCCGTGGGAAATCTTGCCGCCAAGGATTGCACGCTTTTCCTTTGGGTAACTTTCCCGTGCTTGGAGCAGGGGTTAGAAACAATGAGGAAATGGGGCTTTACATACAAAACATTGGGGTTTTGTTGGGTGAAGCGAAACAAGGCGTTTGATAAAAACATTGTGAAGCTATCCGCGCAACTTTCCAAAGGTGGCATGGATGCACCTACCATTGCGGAGAAAATCAAAGAGCTTTTATCCTCTTGGTTTTGGGGCTTGGGTTTTTGGAGCCGTTCAAATCCGGAGGTTTGTTTGATAGGTGTTAAGGGAAAACCGCGCCGCGTATCAGCCGCCGTGCATAGCGTGGTTGATACACCCATTGAGGGGCACAGCAAGAAACCGGATGTGGTGCGCGACAGGATCAAGGAGCTTTGCGGGGGGGGGCAACTCTATTGAGCTTTTTGCCCGCCAAAGCGCGGATGGATGGGATTGTTGGGGCAATGAGGCACCACAATCCGGAGAATGTTGCCAAAAGCTGCAGGAAAGAGAGGGAATAAACAATGCTTGTGATATGTAGGGAGATCGACAAAAACACGGGCAATATTGCGGTATATCCGATTGATGCAGAGGTTACGGATCGCCTTTTGTTTATCCTTGGCATCCGGCAACGGTGCAATCCGGAATTGCGCTATTTTGTAACCACAAAGGCGCATTATGAGGGATTTGCGGATGTGGTTGTTTCTACCCTCAACAGGCGCATCCTCACGGATGAAGCCATAAAGAGAGCGGGCGGCTTGGTGCCCTTGGGATAGGAGGATGGCGATGAAAAGAAAAAGATTTGTGCGCCTATTGATGGCGCGCGGGATCCAACGGAATGAAGCGGAGCAGATTGCCCGCACCGTTGGGGCTTATGGATCCTATGCGGCAATGTATGAGAGTTTGCGTTTGTGGTTGGCTATGCGGAGCCTAACAGTTGCGATGCGCGGGGTTGCTAAAAGCGTAGTGGCAGCGGCAAAGACGATATCAAACGCCTTTGGTGCCCTTGTGCTTGGCGTGGATCTCTCCGAGCAGGAGGATTGCACGGCAGTTGCCCATTGCGCGAGGCGGGAGGATGCCATTGATGCCCTCACCTACTCTGTGCAATACATGAACAGAGCGGAGCACGCGGAATTGCACCGCTTTGATGGTTACAATGCGGGTGTTGTCCTTTGCGATGAAGCCCACGGACAAAATGAGGTGGAGAAATGAGGCAGAGAAAAACAGCACTCACCGCCGCCCTATTCTTCACCGCCGTTTCATTGCTCTTTTTGCCGCCCGCCGTGGCGGGAGGTAATGAGGCACACAACCTTTTGATCGTGGCAACGGATACCATTGAACAGCAGAAACCGCCCGCCGTGATGTTGCAGATCATAAACACCAAGGCACCGGATGAAGATCCGGAGGCAGCAGATGAAACGGCACCGGAGCGGGATGCGGGCTTGCTCTCTCCTTCCGGCTTAACGGCGGCAGAGCTTGAAGCGGGCTTGCTTGGAAATCTCAAACCATACGCGGCGGCTTTTGTGGAAGCGGAGCGGGAAACCGGAATAAATGCCGTTTTCTTGGCGGCGGTAGCAGCTTTGGAAAGTGGATGGAACACAAGCACGGTTGCAGAGAATAAAAACAACCTCTTTGGATGGAGCGCGGCAACGGGTTATGCAGACTTTGAGAGCAAAGAGGGTTGCATTGCAGAGGTGGCGGGGTGTATCAAAACCCTTTATCTCTCACCGGATGGCATCTATTTCAACGGATATACCGTGGAGGCGGTAAATATCCGGTATAACGGCAATGAGCAATGGGAAACGGCGGTTTTGCAGATCATGCAGGATATTCAAAGAAGAATTGGAGGGAGCGGGAGCGATGAATAGCGAAAACACCGTATATTTAGCGGGAAAGATTACCGGAGATCCGGAATACAAGCAGAAATTTGAGGCGGCTTGCCGTGAATTGGAGCGAGCGGGTTATATCGTGTTAAATCCCGCAATGCTTCCGGAAACAGGCTTTGAATATGCCGCCTATATCCGCATTTCCAAAGCAATGATGGATGAATGTGCGCAGGTGTGTTTCTTGCCGGGTTGGAAAGATAGCAACGGCGCAATGTATGAATATGGGCGCGCGGCGGCGCATGGAAAACCATTCTTTTTCTTTGAACAATGGCACCGCGCTACATTTCCGGAGGTAGCAGATGGCGAGTAAAGCACCACAATTGCCCGTGCCAACGGAAAGCGTGGAACAAATCAACCTTTTTAGGTGGGCAGAGTGGCAGCAGGGCGCATATCCGGAGTTAAAGAGGCTTTACCACATCCCAAACGGTGGTTTTAGAAATAAAGCCACGGCGGGGCGGCTCAAAGCGGAGGGTGTAAAATCCGGCGTGCCGGATCTATGCTTGCCCGTGCCTCATGGCGGCTTTCATGGGCTTTATGTGGAAATGAAGCGATTGCGAGGCAACACCACAACAAAGGATCAAAATGATTGGCTTGATTTTTTGAAAGAGCAAGGATATTTCACCGCCGTTTGCAAGGGATGGGAGGCAGCGGCAAAAGTTATTTTGGATTATATCAAAATGCCGCTCACCGAGGCGGGCGGCGAACAGGAGGAACACCATGCAGAAAATGACACGGGAAACCATGTTTAACATCTTGCGCGGGATTATCGCCGCGTGCTCTCTCCCAAAGCCTCAAAAACGGGCTTTAAGCCAATTTATCACCGAGCTTGAAGAAAAGGGGGCGGCAACCGATGGAAAATAAAGAGGTTTATATTTTCAAATGCAATTCAATGCTAAAGCCGGAAGATGCGGAGCGGATCCGAAAAGAATTACAACGGCAAGTGGATGCGGGCGTTGTGCTCCATTCTCCAAGGGTTGATTTTATTACACGGCAGCAGATACAAAGCGGCGTTGAAATTGAGGTTGAGTTGATACCGGAGCGGGCGGCACCTTACACAATGGAGCAGTTGGAAGAAATGCGCGCCGGAGCGGGCGGGCTTTGTGCCGTTGTAATGGTTTCGGATCTTGAACATCCGGAAAATGAGGATGTTTCCGCAATCTTGGATTGGGATTTTAAGCAAAGTGAGCTTGTAGCGGTTTGGGGCTATGGCGTGGAGCCTTACCGCGCGCGGGATTATATGACAAAATGGGCGGCTTTCCCACACATCAAACAGGATGTGAAATAAGCAGATTGGAGGGCGCGAATATGAAGAACGAAAAAACGGGCGGCATTGCAGAGGAAATAAAGGAGCTTATTGCCTTGACCGCAGAGGAAACCGCATCACGGGTTTACTTGGAGAATGTGAGCGGGCAGGTAAATTATTACCGCATCGTTGAAAAGCTCCTTTACAACTATAAGCGTTTGAAAACATTGGTTGAAAATGAAGAGGAATATTTAACGGTGGAGATACATGAAAAGAGCAAGAGTGTTACCGTGTATTCCGCACATGCCGGCGGCACATATAAGTGCGCGGAGGATATTGCGGAGGAAGTGGCGCGGCAACGGCTTGCCAATTATGAACGCACCGCCGCAAACTTCCGTGAGGTGGAAAAGGTGTTGGCTCTTTTCCGCAACCGCAAAGAATTTGTGGTGATACGGATGTATTACTTTGGGGAGGATCCGGATGGCAATGAGCGCGGGAACGATGCGCCGCAATACACATGGGAGCAAATTGCCTTGGATCTCTCCGAGCGGGGCATCTTGCGTGATGAAAAGACAGCGCGCAGATGGCGCAATAATATCATCAATGATATAGCGGTGTGCATGTTTGGAAAGCCCGCAGCTATAAGCACGGGTGTATTTAGAGGCAAAAGCATATAAAATAATGCCCGTTTCGTGCCCGTTTCGTGCCCTTGATGAAGTGTTTTCTATATGATAGAATAATTACGCTCAATAAAATCAAACAGCGCACAGGCGCACACAGAGGCTTTAGCGGGAAACCGTTGGAGCCTCTTTTGTTTTAGAGGGAAGGGAGATAGATGCAGGAATGGGCAGAAAGGTTTTATAACTCAAAGCAATGGAAGAAATGCCGCAGCGCATACAAAAAGATTGTGCATTATCAATGTGAGATTTGTGGCGGGATTGGTGAGATTGTCCACCATAAAACGCCATTAACACCGGAGAATATTAACGATCCGGAAATCTCTTTGAGTTTTAGAAACTTGCGTTTATTATGCCGAAAGTGCCATGGTGCCGCACATGGAAATGCCGCCACAATGGAAGGCGTTTATTTTGATGCAGATGGTAACTTGGTGCAATCCCCCCCACCTTAAAAAGTGGTTAAAGGGGTTTCGGCACCGGAGGGGATACCTCCAAAGAATACACAGGGCGCGCGCGTAACCCCCCCCACCCCAAAAAAGGAAAAGAAAGGCGGTGAGAGCATGAGCGTTGAAAGACCTACACAGGAAGAAATAAAAGCCAAAGATAAAATGATCCGTGCCGAAAAGCGCAGATTAAAAAGTTTATTGGAGGATTTAGACGAAAACAAGAAAAAAGCGGCAGAGGGGTTAATTGATGAATGTGCCTTCATGCGGGCAACGCTCAAACAATACCGCGAATACATCACCACCGAGGGGCTTATTGATGTGATGCCGCAGGGCGAATACTCAATAAAGCGGGAACATCCCGCCGTGCGCTCTTACAATACGATGGTGCAAAAATATTCAGCCGTTTGCAAGCAGCTTTTTGATATGCTCCCAACCAAAGCGGCGCAGCCGGAGGATGATGATTTTGAAACATTCCGGAAGGCAAAATGACCGAGCAAAACAATTGGGTTTTAGAGTATTGGAAAGCCATTGAAAACGGCGAAGTTGTTTCCCGCAAGGTGCGGAAGGTTTACGGTGATTTGGCGCGCCGGATACAAAACCCAACAGGGCAATGGATCTTTGATAACCACAAAGCCAACCACGCCGTTGATTTTATAGAGCGATATTGCAAGCACTCCAAGGGTAAATGGGGTGGCAAGCCGTTTATCTTGGAACTTTGGCAAAAAGCGTTGGTGGCGGCAACCTTTGGTTTTGTTGATAAAGAAACCGGATTTAGACAATATACGGAAGTTCTCTTGATTGTTGCAAGAAAAAACGGCAAATCCACGCTTGCGGCGGCAATTGGGCTTTATTTGATGGTTGCCGATGGTGAAGCGGGCGCGGAGGTTTACAGCGCAGCAACCAAGAAAGACCAAGCAAAGATTATTTGGCTTGAAGCAAAAAGGATGGTTAAAAAATCACCATCCCTATCCCGCCGCATCAAAACCCTTGTTGCGGAAATGGTTGCAGATAAGTATGATGCCATTTTCAAACCTCTTGGATCGGATAGTGATACACTTGATGGTTTGAATGTCCACGGCGGCTTAATTGACGAATTGCACGCGATCAAGGATAAAAACATCTATGATGTTATTGTGGATGGCACATCATCAAGAGATCAGCCGCTTATATTCATAACCACCACGGCGGGCACGGTGCGTGAAAGCATCTATGACGAAAAATATGATGATGCCTCCAAGCTCATTGATGGCATTGAGGGTTTTGAAGATGATAGAACGCTTGCTATTATCTATGAGCTTGATAAACGCGAGGAATGGACAGATCCGGCATGTTGGAAGAAAGCCAACCCCGCATTGGGCACCATTAAGAAAATAGAGGCTCTTGCAAATAAGGTTAAACGCGCGCAAGCGGATCCCAAAAAGGTTAAAAACCTACTTTGCAAGGATTTTAATATACGCGAAACCTCCACAGAGGCTTGGATGACCTTTGAGGAATTGAACAACGAAACCACTTTTGAAATTGCAGCCCTCACACCGCCGCCAAAATATGGCATTGGCGGTGTTGACCTCTCGCAATCGGTTGACCTCACCGCCGCCAAGGTGATTTTCATGGTGCCAAACGATCCACATATCTATGTGCTGCAAATGTATTGGTTGCCGGAAGATCTTTTGGAAGAACGCGCACGGGAGGACAAAATACCCTATGATAAGTGGTTTGAGCGGGGTTTGTTACGCACCACAGAGGGAAACAAAGTGCATCCGCGCTATGTAACGGAATGGTTTTTGGAAATTCAAAACACTTACGGCATCTACTTGCCTTATATCGGCTATGATGCTTGGAGTGCTGCATATTGGGTGGATGAAATGGCGGGGTATTTTGGTAAAAACGCAATGATCCCCGTGCACCAAGGCAAGAAAACTCTATCATCCCCCATGTATAACCTCAAAGCGGATTTGGCAGCTAAACGCATTGTTTACAATAACAACCCCATTGACAAATGGTGCTTATCAAACACCGTTGTTGATATGGATAAAAACATGAACATCCAACCATCAAAGGGCGGCAACACCCGCCAAAGAATAGATGGCACGGCGGCTTTGCTTGATGCCTATGTGGTATTGCAAGAAAAGCTAAATGATTATCTCAACATGATTTAGGAAGGTGGTGAACAAAATGGGCTTATTCTCAAAACTGTTTGGGCGCGCGGAGAGCACCCCGCAGGGGAGCACGGTGGTTGAATACCAAAGCGGCGGGATCTCCGAGCTTGCGGAATGGAGCGGCAATATTTATGAGAGTGATATTGCAAGATCCGCGATTTGGACAAACGCGAAAAATGCGGGCAAACTTAACCCCAAGCACATCCGGAGGAATGGGGATAAATATGATATTTTCCCTATCCCCAAGGTAAAACGCATCTTGGCGCGCCCAAATCCTTATATGAGCATGTCCGTTTTTATTAACAAAATGATGGTGCAATGCCAAAAGAAAAATAACGCCTTTGCGCTGATAAAATTTGATACAGATGGTTGGGCAGAGGGTATATACCCTATCACTTACAACCGAGTGGAAGCCGTGGAAAGCCACGGTTTTTATTTTGTCAAATTCTATCTTGGTGATGGCAAAACGCTCACCGTGCCTTATTCGGAGCTTATCCATCTACGCATCCATTTTGATGAAAAGGATCTTTTTGGAGAGAGCAACAGCAAGGCATTAAGCACCATTATGGAGGTAGTAAACACAACGGATAAAGGCATTGTAAATGCAATCAAAAAATCCGCAATTATCCGGTGGATCCTCAAATTCCAAAATGTGCTCAACCCAAAGGATAAGCAACAGCAGGTGGATGATTTTGTGAAAAATTATCTATCCGTGGAAAACTCCGGCGGCGCAGCGGCAACCGATCCAAGATATGAAGCCGTGCAGGTGAAGCCGGAAAGCTATGTGCCCAACGCCGCGCAGATGGACAGAGCCAAAGAGCGTATTTACTCCTATTTTGGGGTTTCGGAAGGTATTATACAATCCAAATTCTCCGAGGATGAATGGAACGCCTATTATGAAAACACAATTGAGCCGTTTGCAATTCAGCTTTCGGAAGAATTTACGGAAAAGCTCTTTACTCAACATGAGCGTGAGTTTGGCAATGAGATCATATTTGAGGCAAACCGTTTGCAATACGCAAGCACCAACACAAAAATTGCCGTTGGGCGTTTCCTTACCGATATTGGCGGCGCAACTTTGGATCAAATCTTGGAGATCTTCAACATGGCACCGCTTGGCGGCGAGGAAGGCAAACGCCGCGTGCAAACCTTAAACATGGTAAACGCCGCAAAAGCGGATCAATATCAGTTGGGCGAGGCGGCAACCAAAGAAAAGGAGGAAGAAACTGAAAATGAGCAATCAAAAGAACATGAACAGCCCGCAGGAAGCCAAGAAGGTTGATCGTGCGGAGTGGATGGCGGCGCAGGGTTGCCAATTCCGGCACTTTTTGAGCTTTGAGATCCGAGCGGGCGAAGTTGGAGCAGAGGGAACGGATGCGGGTGCTCTTTATGTTGAGGGTATCGCAACCCCGTTTAACACCCCCACCGTGCTTTTCTCCATTGATGGTGTGGATTACAAAGAGCAGATTGATGCCCGCGCCTTTGAAGGCGCGGATATGTCGGATGTAATTTTCAATTACAATCACGGCGGCAAGGTTGTTGCCCGCACCCGCAATAACACCCTAACGCTTTGGGTGGAAGCGGATGGGCTACACATGCGCGCCCGCTTGGATGGCACGGAAGAAGGGCGCAAGCTCTATGAAGAAATCAAAGGCGGTTATATTGACCGCATGAGCTTTGCATTTAGGATTGCGGAAAGCTCCTATAACATTGAAACCCATACCCGCACGGTGTTGCGGGTTAAAAAGGTTTATGATGTGTCGGCGGTGGATATTCCCGCTTATGATACAACCTCTATTAGCGCGCGTAACTCCTTTGCGGTGGAGATCGAGAAGGAGAAAAGTGCAGCGGTGGCGGCATCGTTGCGCAAAGAGGTATTGCAAGACGAAATCAACCTAACTATCAAACTTTATGGAGGTAAACAGTAATGAACAGAGAACAGATTTTGAAGCGCATGAAGGAAATTGGTGAGGCTCTTGCCGTTGAGGGCGCAGATGTTGCGGCTCTTGAAAAGGAGTATAGATCCCTGCAGGGGCAGCTTAAAGCCGCCGATCTCCGTGATGAAGTGCTTGCGGGTATTCAGTCCGGCGCAGAGGCGCGCAAGGTTGACGGTATCGACAATCCGGAAGCCAAGGCACCGGATGCGGAAGCCGAAAAGCGCGGCAAGGCTCTTATTGAGAAACGCGCCGTAACCGTTGCGGCATCCAATATTGTTGTGCCCAAGCACACAAGCAACACCATCAACCCCGCATTTAATGAGGTTTCTTCCCTCATTGATCGCGTACACACCGTTACCATCGTTGGCGGTGAGGCTTATTCGCAGCCCTATGTTAAGGGCTACGGCACCGGAGATTATACCGCAGAGGGCGCAGATTATGCAGATGCGGAGCCTGTATTTGGCTATGCAGAGATTGGCAAAACCAAGATCACCGCCTATGCAGAGGATACCGAGGAAATCCAGAAGCTCCCCGCAGCGGATTATGATGCCGTGGTGCAGGGCGGTATCTCCAAGGCTATGAGAAAGAAGATCACCCGTGAAATCATGGTGGGCGATGGTGCCGCCAACCACTTCACGGGCATTTTCCACAACCCCGCCGATGCCGCCAAGCAGGTTATTGATCCTGCAACTGATATGGAGCTTGCGGAAATTGGTGTGGATACCCTTGATGATATCATTTTCAGCTATGGCGGTAATGAGGATGTTGAGGATGCCGCTGTGCTTATCCTCTCCAAAAAGGATCTCCGCGCTTTCGCCAAGCTGAGAGGCACCGACAAAAAGAAGCTCCACGATATCAAGACCAACGGCAATGCGGGCACCATTGATGGTATCCCCTTTATCATCAATTCCGCTTGCGGCGCGGTTTCCGATGCCGCAACCGCTGCAGGTGCATACTGCATGGCTTATGGCTCTCTCTCCAACTATCAGAAGGTTATCTTCTCTGATGTGGATATTCAGCTTTCCACCCATTACAAGTTTAAGCAGGGCAATATTGCCCATCGCGGCAGCGTGTTCATGGGCGGTAATGTGGTTGCGCACAACGGCTTTATCCGCGTAAAGAAGAAAGCCGCATCCTAAAAAGGAGGCATAAAAAGTGGCACAAAATACAACTCTCCTTGATACCGTGAAAAAGGCTTTGCGTGTATCACACAACAAATTGGATGATGCGGAAATTGTGCCGCTTATTGAAGCCGCCAAAAAGGAGCTTGCAATTGCGGGGGTGGTTACGGTGGATGAAGCAGATCCAATGATTGTGCGCGCCGTAACAGCTTACGCAAAGGCGCATTTTGGCTACGATAACCCCGAAGCGGAGCGGTTTGAGAGAGTGTTTAACTCTCTCAAATCCACGCTCTCACAGGTTGGGGAATACAACACGGAAAAGGAAGGTGGTGCGGATGGCTAAATGGAGCGATATCATCACGCTTATCACCATCACCGCGCCCACGGAGGAAACCGATGAACAGGGGTTTTATGCAGAGCCAACCGAAACCACGCGGGAGGTATTTGCAAATAAAAAATCCGTGGGCTATTCCGAGTTTTACAAATCGGCAAACGCGGGCTATGCAGCGGAGCTAAAATTTGACCTTCACACCGCAGATTATTGCGGGGAAAAGTTGGTTGAGTATGGCGGCAAGCGGCACAAAGTATTGCGCACCTACGAAAGCAAAAACGGTGATTTTGTTGAGCTTACATTAACCGATCTTTCCGAGCGGGCAGATAATGCCACAGATCCGGCAGCACCGGAGGAAGGAGGCGGTGAAGATGGCACAGTTTAATACCGTTGGTTTGGAGGCGGCGCAGAAGGAATTTCTCTTAATGACCGAGCGGGCAACAAAAGCCGTGCCGCTTGCCTTGGAAGCGGGCGCGGATGTGCTTGTGAAAGCTCAAAAAGAGGAAGCCCAAAAACTCAATATCTCCGGAAGGAGCAAAGGCGCGTTGGTTAGATCCATTAAAGCGGATAAGGTAAAAGGCAACAACATTTCCAAATATACAGAGATTTACCCGCATGGGATTGACCGCAGCCACACCAAAAAAGGTGTGCGCAACGCGGAAAAAGGCTTTGTGTTGGAATACGGTAGATCCAATATGCCCGCCCGCCCGTGGATGTCAACCGCCAATGAACGCAGCGCATCAAAGGTAATGGATGCAATGGCAAAGGTATGGGAGGAAACAACGAATGGAAGCGGATAAGGTATTAAATGCGGCATTGAAAGCCTTGGGGCATCCGGTGGCGCGCCTTTATTACAAGGGCAAAGCCGTTTCCACATACTTCACATATCAACTCATTGTGGCAACCCCAACGGCGTTTGCGGATGATGATAACACGGCAACAGAGAGCTTGTGGAGGGTTGATCTCTATTCAAAGGGCAACTATACCGCATTGCTCAAAGATGCAATCCAAAGCATTAAGGCGGCGGGTTTTTACGGCGTTAGCATCGAAGCGGAGATTTATGAACAAGAAACAGGATTTTACCATGTGCCTATTGAGGCAAAATTTTTAATGGAGGAATGAAATATGGCAACTATTGGTTTGAGAGATCTTTATATTGCCAAGGTTACGGAGGGTGAAGGTGGCGTGGAAACCTACGGCACCCCCCGCCGACTTGCCAAGGCAATCACGGTTGAAATGACAACGGAAGTTGCGGAGGCAACTTTGTATGCGGATGATGGTGTGGATCAGATTGAGAAGGAGTTTGTGAAGGGCGAAATTTCCATCAATGCCAACGATATTGAAAATGCGGATGCCGCAGAGCTTTTGGGGCAGCAGCAGGATGATGATATGGTTGTGTATGCGGGCGAGGGCGATGATCCCCCTTATTTTGCGGTTGGTTTCCGCGCCCGCAAGAGCGGCGGCAAATACCGCTATATTTGGCTTTACAAAACCAAGTTCAAGATCCCTGATGAAACCTTTGAAACCAAGGGTGATAGCATCAATTTCAATACCCCCACCATCGTTGGTGAGTTTATCAAACGCAACAAGGATGAAAAGTGGAAGGCTGATTATGTGGGCGTGCCCACGGATGCCGTTGCTTCCAAGTGGTTTACCGAGGTTAGAGAGCCTAACAACACAACCGCAGCTTAATGCGATATAAGAAAGGAGGATGCAGGGGAGGCGTGCCCTCCCCTGCTATCAATATATGAGCGCAATTAAGGATGGGCGTTTGCCGATCACCCTTGATAAAGAAAGGCACCTTTTGTTTTCCCTCAATATCCTTGATGAAATGCAGGATAAGTTTGGAGGATACAACAAACTTGCGGAAGCTCTCTCCGGAGCCGATGCAATCAAAAACCTCAAATGGTTGCTCACCGCCGTTTTGAATGAGGGAGCGGATGAAGGTGAGGAAGCGTTGACAGAAAAGCAGGTGGGCAAGATGGTGCACGCCGGAAACCTCATTGATATCAAAAATGCACTTTTCAAAGCCTTTTCCCTTGGCACGGCGGGCACCGCAGAGCCGGAGGATGTGGAGGATGAAGATCCGGAGGAAGATGATCCGGAGGATGAAGGAGAAAAAAACGCGGCGGGCGCGCAGGGTTAATTGACCTTGCGCGCTTGCTTTATATTGGCGTAACCCTTTTGCGCTTTTCGGAAAAGGAAGTGTGGAAGAAAACGCCTTATCAAATTTCAACGCTCTATAAAATCCACAGACAATTCAATCCGGATCGGTTTAAGCCGGAGCCTCCGGAGGGCGTGGATGCGATTGATGAAGCATTGGGAGGGCTTTGATCTCCCACTAATTTTGATACGCGCTCCAAGCGTAAATCCGCACGCTTGGGGCGCGGATCCCCAAGCGGAGGCGGGAAAAGCCTTTGAATGGGGGTGTTATGATGGCTGATAAAACACAAAACATTAAAACCAAGCTGCTATTTGATGGAGAGCAGGAATATAACCGCGCTTGCAAGGAAATCAATAACTCCCTCAAAGTGCTTGGATCCGAAATGAAAGTTGTATCCGCACAGTATGATAAAAACGATAAAAGCGCGGATGCCTTGCGCGCCCGCCAAGAGGTATTATCCAAAACCTTTGCAGAGCAGAAAAAGAAAGTTGCAGAGCAGGAAAAAGCCCTTGCGGAGCTAAAGGCACAGGAAACCCAAAATGTTGATGCTATAACCCGTTTTGAAACCGCCTTGAATAAATCCAAAGCAGCGATGATCGGCACGCAAAAGGAGCTTGAACAGATTGCGGAGGATCTTAAAAATAGCGGGGATGGCTTTGATGACCTGCAGGAAAAAGCAGAAAAAGCCTCCGGCGGGATAAGCACCGCCGTTAAAGGCATTGGGGTTGCGGTTGCCGCCATAGGCACGGCGGTTGTTGCGGGCATTGGCTATGCGGTGAATTTTGCCGATGAAGCCAAAGGCGCAATGAATGATTTTGAAGCCGCAACAGGCATTGCAAACGCCGGAGCCAAAGGCTTTGAAGATGCAATGCTCAACATTTACAACGGAAATTATGGGGAAAACTTTGAAGATATTGCCGCTTCAATGGCAACCGTTGCGCAGAGCGCAAAGGATCTTGATCCCTCCAACATAGAGGCAATGACAACCAACGCAATTGTTTTGCGTGATACATTTGGTTACGATATCCAAGAGCAGATGCGCGCCGTTAATATGCTCATGGATCAATTTGGCATATCCGGTGATGAAGCCTTTAACCTCATTGCGCAGGGTGCACAAAATGGTTTGGATAAAAATGGCGATCTTTTAGATAGCATCAATGAATATTCCGTGCATTTTAAGAGCTTGGGGCTTGGTGCGGAGGATATGTTTAATTCCCTTGCCAACGGCGCAGAGAGCGGCACATTTAGCGTGGATAAGTTGGGTGATGCCGTTAAGGAATTTGGCATTAGGGTTAAAGATGGCACCGCAAATGATGCCTTTAAGCAATTGGGGCTTGATGCCGATGCAACCGCCGCAGCTTTTGCAAGGGGCGGTGATGAAGCCTCCGCAGCGTTTGCGTCGGTAACGGATGCCCTCTTTGCTATGGAAGATCCCTTGGCACAAAATGCCTTGGGCGTTCAAATGTTCGGAACAATGTGGGAGGATTTGGGCGCGGAAGGCGTTAAAGCCCTCACAAACCTCAATGGCGAAATAAGCAACACCACGGATGCTTTGGGCGCAATCAATGAGGTTAAATATGATGATCTTGGATCCGCGTTAGGCGGGCTTGGGCGCGTGCTGCAAACAAGTTTTGTGCTCCCGCTTGGCAATGAAGTATTGCCGTTGATGAATGACTTTGTAAACACACTCACGCAGGGTGCACGCGAGGCAAACGGCGATGTTGGCAAATTGGCTGATACTTTCGGTGATGCTCTTTCCGAAATGGTGGGCGGCTTAACTGAAATGTTGCCGGAGATCGCAGATTTTGCAACGGAAATTGTGTTGAGCTTGGTGGAGGGGTTGGCAAACAATCTTCCGACCATCGGCAATGCCGCAACGCAAATTATTATCTCTTTGGTGGATGGCTTAATTGGGATGTTGCCAACCGTCATTGAGGGCGCAGCTCAAATCATCATAGGGCTTGCAAACGGTTTGGCAGCAGCTTTGCCGCAGCTCTTGCCCAAGGTAGTTGAGGTTATCACCGCAATTGTGCAAACCCTTATTGATAATATCCCAATGCTGATTGAGGCGGCTTTGCAACTCATTATGGGGCTTGCAAACGGGCTGATTGAGGCAATACCCGTGTTAATTGAGGCTATCCCTCAAATCATCACAAGCCTTGTGGATGCGCTCTTGGGCGCAATCCCACAGATAATCCAAACAGGCATCCAACTCATTACATCCCTTGTGGGGGCGTTGCCGGAGATTATCACAACGATTGTTGAGGCAATCCCGCAGATCATAGAGGGGATTATAACGGCGGTGCTTGAAAATATCCCGCTTATCATCCAAGCAGGCATTGATCTCTTGGTAGCGTTAATCCAAGCATTGCCGCAGATCATCACAACCATTGTGGCGGCTATCCCTCAAATTATCGGCGGCATTGTTGATGCGCTGATAGGAAACATTGACCAAATTATTATGGCGGGCGTGCAACTGTTTGTTGCCCTCATTCAAAACCTACCAACAATCATTGCCGAAATCGTGAAAGCGGTGCCACAGATCATCACGGGCATTGTTAATGCCTTTGGTAGCTTGGCATATAAGATCGTGGAGATTGGCGGCAATCTTGTATCCGGTATTTGGGAAGGCATTTCCAATGCGGCAAGTTGGCTTTATGAAAAAGTTTCCGGCTTTTTCTCCGGTATTGTGGATAGCGTTAAAGGTTTTCTTGGCATACATTCCCCGTCCACCGTGTTTGCGGAAATCGGTGATAATATGGCGGCGGGTATCGGTGTTGGCTTTGGTGATGAAATGGGTGCCGTGGGCGGCGATATGCAAGCCGCCGTGGGCGGCGCGGGCGCAGTAACCGCGCAGGAAGCTATTGCCGCCATTAACAACGGTATTATGAGCAATATTGCCCTTTTAGATCAATCCGTGAGCGCGATTGTGGAGCGGGTTTTAACCGCATTGAACGCGCAAAACGCGCGGTTTACCACGCAGGGCGTGGAAATCCTCAAAAACATTGCCTCCGGCATGATAACGGGCATTGCGCAGATTACAGCCAAGGTGCCGCAGATCACTCAAAGCACCATCACGGCTTTTATTGCTCAAAATCCCAAGTTTGTAAACCAAGGCATTGAATTTGATAGAAACATTGCCTCCGGCATGGTTTCCGGTGTGCCGCAGATTACCGCGAAAATCCCGCAGATCATCACTCCGCTCATTGAGGCGTTGAATAGCTATTATCAACGCTTTGTGGAAGCGGGAGAAAACATGGTGCGCGGCATTTGGCAGGGTTTCCAAAATATGCGTTGGTGGCTTGAAAGCAATGTGCGCTCTATGATGCAGGATATTGTTGATGCCGTTGAAGATGAAATGGATATCAACTCCCCATCCAAGGTATTTGCCGGAATTGGTGAATACATGGCGGCGGGCATCGGTGTTGGCTTTGAAAAGGAAATGCGCACCGTTGAAAGGAACATCAAAAAGGCGATGCCAACGGATGTGTTTGATGATGCGGATCCGAAACCGCGCCCAACACCTTCCGGCAGGATCCCGCGCGGTGAGGATCGCGGCGGTGGCTCTACGGCGGGCGGCGTGCAGGTGGTGCAAAACTTCTACACCGAGGGCAACGATTATGCCAAGCAGCAGCGGGAAGCCGCCAAGCAATTCAAGCTCATTGCCCGCGAGATTGGATAAAAGGAGGCTTGAACGATGCGAAAAATTGAAAAACTGATTTATACAAACGAGCGTGGGGAAACAATTGAGTTTTCCCACGCTTCTGTATATCACACAAACGAGGTTAGCGGGCTTTCCGATATTAGAAACGCCATTTACTCCATCAACTCTATGGGGCAGGATGGGGATACCTATTTGGGCAACCGCATCCAAAGCCGAGAGATTGAAATTGTGGGCAGCATTGCAACCCGCAATAAAGATGAAACGGTAACATTGCGCCGGAGGCTCAATCATGTGCTTAACCCGCAGATAGGCGCAACACTCACTTATGTTTACGGCGATTTTAAGCGGGTTATTGATTGCCGTGTGGACAATGCGCCCGTGTATTCGCGCAAGGCAATTTTCCAAAATTACACGGTGCAGCTTGTGTGCCACAACCCGTTTTGGCGTGAGGAAGCGGAAAGCAAAACGGATATTGCCTCATGGATCGGCGGCTTTGAATTTCCGGAGCCGCTTGGTTTGGAAATCCCTATGGAGGAAGGATGGGAAATTGGATACCGTGAACCTTCATTGATCGTGAATGTTTACAACGGCGGCGATGTAAAAAGTGGCGTGCGCATTGACTTCCGCGCCCTTGGCACGGTTGTTAATCCCTCTTTGCTCAATATTGATACCCAAGAATTTATCAAGGTAAATTATACCTTGGAGGCGGGCGATGTGTTGAGTGTTTCCACCTACTATGGGCAAAAGGAAGTGTTTTTGAAAACCGGAGGGCAAACCATTGATGCTTTCCGTTATCTTGATCCGGATAGCTCATACATCCAATTGGAGGTTGGGGATAATCTGTTTAGGTACGATGCGGAAAGCAATGTGGCAGGCTTGGAGGTTTCTATTTATCACAACAATCAGTATTTGGGGGTGTAGCGCATGGAAATCAATGTTTATGATGTGGGATTAACACCCCTTGGCATCATTGATAAAATAAGCTCCCTTATATGGACACGCAGATATTGGAGTTGCGGGGAGTTCAAATTACTGGTGCCTTTTACCGAGCGGCACGCAGAATTGCTTAAAAAAGATAGGATCTTGATGAAGCGCGGCGGCAATGAAGCCGCCCAAATCCGTTATGTGCACATCGTAAAGAACACGCAGGGCATTGAGGAAATTGAGGCACAAGGCAAAATGATTGCGCAATGGTTAGATAAACGCATTGTGCGGGCACAGATTGTGGCAACGGACACCACCCAAGCCATTATCACCCGCGCCGTGCGGGAGAATGTAACCGAGCCAACCGACACCCGCCGCGCTATCCCTAACCTCTCCATTGCAGATGTTGAGGATCTTGGCAGCGGGGTTATTGAATACACCTCCGAGCCGTTTATATCCACCCTGCTTGCGTGTGAGAGTGCGGCAAAAGCCGCAAAATTAGGGTTTAAGGTTACAACGGATGTGCGCACCCGCCAACATTCCTTTGTGGTTTATAAGGGGCGTGAGCTTACCGCAGACCAAACCGAAAACCCGCCGTGCATCTTTTCACAAGAGTTTGATAACATCTTGGAACAGGAATATACGGACAGCACCGAAAACCTCAAATCCGTTGCCTATGTGGGCGGCGAGGAAAAAGAGGGCACCGCCCGCAAGATTGTTGAGGTGGGCGATGCGGAAGGGTTGGAGCGGGATGAAATCTTTGTGAACGCAACCGATATAACCCAAACATATCAAGATGGGGATACGGAAATCACCATGACGGATGCGCAGTATATTGATATGCTTGCGCAGCGCGGGGCAACCGAGTTGGAGCAGTATGCGGAAACGCTTAATTTTGCCTCCAAGATAAACACTCACACCAACTTAAAGTATGGAGAGGATTTTGATCTTGGGGATCGTGTAACCTGCATCAATAAGCGGTGGGGCATCAAAATCAATGTGCGTATCACAGAGATTGCAGAAACCTACCAACAGGGCAACACCGATATTGATATAACCTTTGGTGAGAGCCTACCAACCATCATTGATAAAATAAGAAAATTGAGGTGAGAACATGGAGAAATCAAGTTTTTTTAACAGCATTTCCGGAGATCGCCGCTATAAAGCGGAGGAATGGGCTGAATACTTTGCATCATTCATTGCCAACGGCGTTTTCCCTAACCCGTCAACGGGCTTGCAGGTGTTGGCAAGCAATAGCATGGTTATCACCGTGAACACGGGCAAAGCGTGGATCAACGGTTATTTTTATTTCAACACCTCCAACCTAACCATCACACTTGATAATGCGGATGGCGTGTTAAACCGCATTGATCGCATTGTGGTGCGTTGGGATCTCCAAGATCGCGTGATAAGCGTGCAGGTGAAAAAGGGCACCTATTCCGCAACACCATCCGCAGCGGCTATACAGAGGGATGCGGATGCCTACGAATTGGTTTTAGCGGATGTTTATGTGGGAGCGGGCGCGGTTTCCATTTCCCAAGCAAACATCACGGATCAGCGGCTTAATTCCAATCTTTGTGGATTGGTTGTTGGCACCGTGGGAGAGCTTGACACAACCGCTTTTTCCGCGCAGCTTCAAGGTTGGTTTGAGCTTTACCAAGAAATGAGCGCGGAGCAGTATAACAACCTCAAATCCTATATGAACAGCTTGCAGATACAGAGCGATGCGGATTATATTGCCCTCCAAGAGTGGTTTTCAAATTTTCAAACCGCATCCAATGCGCAGTTTCAAAGTTGGTTTGAAACCCTGCAAAACACCCTTGATGAAAACACGGCGGCAAACCTATACAACCAAATTACCTTAATGGGAGAGCGGGTTTCCCTGCTTGAACAAATGGTATTTACGGATATGGACACCTACCCTTATATGATCCTCTTTGATGATCTTGATGGAGTTATCACCGAGGGCGTTTGGAATGAGGGTTTAAGATGCTTGGAGTGTTAAAATTTGCTTGCACCAAAAAAGAGCTTTCCTGCATTATAGGCAACCTGTTTTTGGAAATCTCCCCGCCGTGCGGCGCGTGCGGTGATGATTATATCACCATATCCGGCACAGCCTACACGGGAGAGCGGGTTGAGGTAAAAATAACGGATTGGGGCTTTCTATACAACGGAAAAGCGGAAGATATTGAACGCATCCGGAAAGGAATATGCCTATATGACAAATCACCAAGACAAGAAACCGAGTGAATTAACGGTGATTACCAAAGCAAAAGAATTGGTAAAGCACACATACACACTCACAGAAAACACGGAGCGTTTCCCAAAGAAATACCGCTTTACTTTGGTTAATCGCTTACAGAATAGGGCAACGGATATTTTTGAGTGCCTAATTGAAGCCAATGAGCTTGATTTAAGAGATCCGGAGGAAGCCAAAGAGAGGGCGCGCCTCCAAGCGCGGGCACTCACCTATTGCAAAGAGTTGTTATTTTTGTTGGAGCTTTCTTTTGAGCAAAAGCGGATCAATGCAAAAAGTTTGGAATATTGGAGCAAACTTGCATTTGATGTTATGTATATGGCAAAGGCGTGGAGAAGGAGGGATAAAGGCAGATAACGCCTTTGTTTATATAGGGGTGTGCCTTGTAGCTTCCAACTCCCGCAATGCGCGCAATGTCAACACCTCCGGAGCGTTGAACAACAACAATGCTTGGAACGGTAACAATGGCGTGCGCCCGCTTCGATGGATATTTAGACCGAGTACGCGCCCGCGAGGGTAGCAGAAAGCACAAACCCATCATCAAAGGAAGGCACTTCCCTCCCGTTATGGGTAAATACAAGATTGCCGATGCAAACACCTTGCCCGTGAGGGGCAATGTGCGCGCTACATACGGCAAGGAATTTTTATTATGAGCGATTTTGAGAAAATATATAATTTTGAAAGCCTATACCGCGCATACCGAAAAGCACGGCGGGGCAAGCAATGGAAAGAGGCGGCGGCAAAGTTTGAAATCAATATGCTTGAAGCCTTACACCTATTGAGCATCATGCTCAAAGAAAAAACCTATAAGCCCGCACCATACCACACATTCTTTGTATATGAGCCGAAAAAGCGCGTTGTTATGAGTAATTCATACAAAGATAAAGTGGTGCAACATGCTTTGTGTGATGAAGTCTTGGAGCCGTTGTTATCCAAGGCTTTTATTTTTGACAATTACGCATCCCAACCAAACAAGGGCACACACTTTGGGTTGGGGCGGCTTGATAAGTTTATGCGGGAGTATTACAGACACCACGGAGCGGAAGGGTGGATACTGAAGGGCGATGTATCAAAATATTTCTACTCCATCCGGCATGATATTCTAAAACAGCAGGTGCGCAAGTATGTGCACGATCCGGATGTGCTATGGTTGGTGGATATGATTATTGACAGCACGGAGGGCGTGGGCATACCAATTGGAAACCAAAGCTCACAACTCTTTGCAATACTCTATCTATCCGGCGTGGATCATTTTGTGAAAGAACAATTGCGGATCAAATACTATGGGAGGTATATGGATGATTTTTATTTAATCCATCCGGATAAAGAATACTTAAAATATTGCCTCTCTCAAATCAACGCGCGCATGAGTGAATTGGGGTTGGAGCTTAACAATAAAACGCAAATCATGCCTCTTTCACAGGGGATTGATTTTCTTGGCTTTCACACCTATTTGCTTCCGTCCGGAAAAGTTATCCGCAAGGTGCGCCGCCGGAGTAAAGGAAATGCGCGCCGCCGTTTGAAGAAAATGAAACCATTGGTGGATGCGGGTAAAATTCCGGCATCCGCACCCGCGCAATCGCACCAAAGTTGGCGCGGGCACGCATCCAAGGGCAATTGTTACCACCTTATCCGTGATATGGATGCCTATTACAACAAACTATATTCGACAAAGAAGGAGTGAAACACATGGCAAAAACTTTGGCAGATCTTGCGGTTGGCGATAAGGTAAAAGACACGGGAAGCCTATTCCTTGGAAAACCTGTTATTTGGAAAATCGCAGATAAAAACCATTCCGGCTATCCAACTGGAGCAATCACGCTCATTACCGAGCGCATCATTGCAATGCGCTGCTTTGATGCAAAAGAGCCTAACAACAGTAATTCCGATAGAAAGAGTTACGGCAATAACCGCTATTTACACTCAAACCTTCGCCAATGGCTAAATAGCGATGCGGCAGCGGGCGCATGGTATGTGGCGCAGCACAGCGCAGACCAAGCACCAAACACCGCCAATGTTTGGGATGGGTATAACCCCTATGATACCACGGCGGGTTTCCTCAACGCCTTCTCCGCACATTTTAAGGCGGCATTGATGGCAACCACGCTAACGGTGGCAAAAAACACCGTTACCGATGGCGGCGGCAGCGAAACGGTAACGGATAAGATCTTTTTAGCTTCCAACACGGAAGTTGGCTTGGCAAATGAAAATAGCATTGCCGAAGGATCGGCTTTAGCTCTCTTTTCAACAGATGCAAGCCGCATTGCATATTGCACCACGGAAGCGATTGAGGATAGTAATTACACAAGCGATCCGGCAAACAACACAACCGCTTGGTATTGGTGGTTGCGCACCCCTTATGCTTCCTACTCCCGCAATGCGCGCCTTGTCTACACCTCCGGAGCGTTGGACGGCGGCGATGCTTGGTTCGGTGGCGATGGCGTGCGCCCGCTTTGTAATCTTAATTCTTCTATCTTGGTATCTGATACAGTGGATGCGGATGGATGTTACACAATCACTTGGAATGAGCCTCCCACAACCCCACCCACAATCACACCTCCGGATGCCGTGTATTCCGGAAGAACGGCGCGCATTGAATGGGGAGCCTCCACGGATCCGGATGGAGATCCTATCACATATCAGTTGGAGCGCAGTTATAACAATGGTGCCTATGCGCAGGTTTATAACGGTACTGCCCGCACCTATGATGATACCATTACCACATCCATGAACACCGTGCGTTGGCGCGTGAAGGCGTTGGACGATCAAGGAAACGAGAGCGGATACATCACCACATCCACCATTTCCGTTATCCACAATCAGCCTCCGGAGATCTCCGGCGCAGATGGGAGCATTGGCGTGAAATCGGCGGCGTTTTCCTTTGCCTATACCGTAACGGATGCGGATAATGATCCGGTTTCCGTTGTGGAGGCGGTGGATGGGCGCGCGCTGAAAACCTACAACCCCACTCTTGGTGCAGAAAACATGATGGAGGTATCCGGCAATGAGTGGGTGCGTTTAAGTAACGGCAACCACACATTGACCGTAACGGCAACCGACACAAGCAACGGCACCACCACACGCACAATGAGTTTTGTAAAAAGCGTGGATATGTGCTCTTTTGAACTTGATGCGGATAGCATTATGGAAATGCCAAACATGCCGCAGCGCATGACAATTGAGGTGATCCGCGAGGTGGCAGCAGGTGCCATTTTTACCGTGGAGGTGTGCAATAACGCATTTGATGTTGCGCCTACTTGGGAAGATGCAACCGCCGCCGTGCTCTCCGGCTTGGCTCATGTATTCACCAACACCGTTAAAACCGCCTCCAAATGGGGCGTGAATATCCGCGCCCGCATTGAGCGCAATGGTGCGGTTGGCAATTGCCGCATTTATGGAGTTGGGGGGTATAAAGAATGAGCGTTAAGAACGGAAAAGGCGGCAACAGCGCAGAAATAAAGCAGGAATTGGCGGCGACCAATGAGCTTATGGCTTTGAGCTTCCAAGCACAGATCAAAACGGATCGCGCGGCGGGCACCAACATTATCACCGATGATCTCATTTTGAAATCCACAGAGCTTATTAAATATCCGGAATGGAAAGAGGGCACGGCATACACCGTTGGAGATATTATCACCTCCAACGGGCTTTTTTATGAGGTAAAGGCAAACCATACCTCAAATGCCGCATATCCGGTGGAAACCACCTTTGCTTATTACCGCCTTATTGAGCTAACCCATGCGGGCACAATTGATGATCCTATTCCTTATCCGGAAACGGCGGGGATTGTGGTGAATGTGGAAAGCGGTAAATATTACAGCTACAAAGGCGCGGTGTATCTTGCTAAAGCTGATATGCCAAATTGCGTTTATCCTCCGGATACGGCGGGCATGTGGCAATGGGAGGTGGTGGCTTGATGGAGTATGTAACCATCATCATTTCCGCGCTTGGCGTTGGAGGCATAATCTCCGGTATCCTCTTGCGCCGCCTTGACCGCATGGAAAAAAAGCAGGACAGCCGCGAGGAAGCCCGCAAGCGTGAAAGCGTGCTTGTTATTAAGGGGCTTAAAGCGGTTGGGCATCTTTCGGAGGCAACGGCTATTGCGCAAAAGTGCGGGCATACCAACGGCGAAACAGAAACCGCCTTGGAGTATTACCGCGATTTTGCCGATGATCTCAATGATTTTCTCTTGCAGCAGAACGCAGAGCGAAACCACGGGTAAAGGAGGGAAAACGAAATGGCATTAACACCGGATAAAACACGCGTGGAGCATGGTTTAACAATCCATGAAAAAATCATCCCTTGGGGCGCGGTGTGGACAAAGAATTATGGAAAATACACCAAGGGCACCAAGTATAAAGCGGATCGCTTACTTTCCGGAGGCACGGGCAAGGCGGCGGGCGTTACCATCCACAACACAGATGGCGGCGCAAATGCAGAAACCTACACCCGCGCAACCTACCCCAACCAAAACATGAAGGATAGCCGTGTGCATTATTATGTTGATGATGTGGAGGCATGGCAAAACCTCTTGGAAACAGAGGTTGGATGGCACGCGGGCGATGGGCGCGGCAATGGCAATGAAACCACCATTTCCATTGAAATCATCATGCGCGGCAGCGCGATCAAGAGTGATGAAGCATCCGAGGACAACGGCGCAAAGTTGGCGGCAATCCTGCTTGTGCGCCACGGGTTGAGCATTGATAAACTGTATAAGCACAAGGATTGGAGCGGGAAGCAATGCCCGCTTTATATTATTCCTCATTGGGAGGCTTTCAAAGCCAAAGTAAAATCCTATATGGTACAGTTTTCGGGATCGTCCGGCGGCACCGTGCAGAAGCCAACAACAGGGGTTAAGACCTATACCGTTAAAAAAGGAGATACCTTGTATAGCATTGCCGCAACCTATCTTGGAAATGGGGCACGATATTTGGAAATCAAGAGCCTAAACGGGCTTACTTCCGATATCATTTATGTTGGGCAAGTGCTTAAAATGCCCGTTGACGGTGAGGAACAAGCACCAACCGTGCCGGATACATCCGGTTATACCAAAATCACCGGAGCGGCAGCGGCAACCGCCGCGCAGATGCGCGCATACATCACAAAGATCAATCCCGATGCGCCGGATCTTGCCGCAATATATTTGGAGGAAGGTGAAAAAGAGGGCATCCGTGGGGATGTGGCTTTTGCGCAATCCTGCTTGGAAACAGGCAATTGGGGATTTGGCGGCGATGTGAAACCGGAGCAAAACAATTATTGTGGAATGGGTGCAACGGGCGGCGGTGTGGCAGGTAACAGTTTTGAAACGCCGCGCCTTGGCATCCGCGCACAGATCCAACACCTTAAAGCATATGCAAACACCGAGCCTTTGAGCGGAGATCTTATTGATCCCCGCTTTACTTATGTTAAGAGGGGGTGTGCGCCTTATGTGGAGTGGCTTGGCATCAAAGAAAATCCGGAGGGGCGCGGTTGGGCATCCGGCGCAAACTATGGAGCCGAAATCCTCAAAATCCTTGCGGGCATCCTTGCAACGGCGGTTGAGCCGGATAAGGAAGTGGATCCGGATCCTCCGGCGGTTGATACCACGCCGGAGTTGGACAACACCCCGCAGGATTGGGAAAAAAGCGCGGTTGAAAAGGCTATCAGTCGCGGAATTATTCAAGGTGATACATCCGGCAACCTTAAATTGCACAGCACCGCCACGCGCGCGGATGTGCTTGTGTTCTTAGAGCGTGCCGGAGTATTATAAAAAACATTTTAGGAGGAAATAAACATGGAAAACATCAACATCATTTTGGTTATCATCGCCGCCGTTGCGGTAATGGTGGCAGCTTGCGCCTTTATCTTCCCTTGGTTGAAGAAAAAGGGCATCAATGTGCCCTCCACATTGGAGGCAACATCCGGTGTGCTTGATGCCACGGATGCGATCACCGATATCCTCAAAGCCGCTTTCCCCACAAGCGCGGTGGTAAATATCGTGGATAAGGTTATTGATTATGCCAAGGTGGGCGCGCAGAAAGCGGAGCAGCTTTATATTATCAATACCATTTCCAAGGATGAACGCAAAGAGGAAGCAACCAAGTTTGTTTATGAAGCCTTGGAGATCGCGGGCATTGAGCGCACCGCCGCAATTGAAAAGATCGTGGATGGAGCGGTTGAAGCCGCCGTGCTAACCCTTGGGCATACGGTGGACACCGACAACCACGGCGAGGGTTACGGCGAGGGCATCGCAGAGTAACGCGCCCGCACCTGCAGGAACATAATAAAACACCCCTTGCCTACACCTATACGGTGCGGGCAAGGGGCTTTTTTTGTTGCCTTTAACTCACATTCAACTGTAAAACAACCTCAACGCCAAAGCTCTTTTGTTCTCCATCCTCTCCGCGCCCACCACCGTAAACATGGCAATTGGTGAAACCAATGATGCGCTCCCAATTCTCAATGAGAAAATCAACATCATTTGCGGGGATGTTTCCAATTTGCAGACCGTTTGCCAAGACCGCCAAAGCGGGCTTGCCCTCCCATTCATAGCGGGATAACTCCAATTCCGCACCTTCATCAAATGGGGGATCATTAAATTTTAACTTTCTCAAAACAGATTGGCGGGAGGATCCATCATCGTTTTTGAATGTAACACCCGTGAGCTTATAAGCGCGCCGCGCATAAGGGCTTGCATCGGCGGCGGGCACCGCCTCCGGAGCGGTGGCGGGCTTTGCGCCCTTGCGGTATCCGATAAAGCCAAACACCGCAGCTATTGCCAAACCGCCTATAAAATACTGCCATTCTCCCTTTGGAATAAATGACAAGCTCCCAAGCAAGAATAAACCGCATAGGGCATACCATACAATTTTGCTCTTTTTCATCGCAATCCCCTCCGAGGAATAAATAATTATCTTTTAGTCATCTTTGGGATAAGTATATCACGGTAATGCAGTAAAATCAATATGAATTATCCCAAAGATAGGTAAAGGGAGGGGGTGGCGAAAACTGAAAATATATAAATACCAAGGCAGATGTAACGCATCCGGAGAAAATATCCGGCGAACGCGAGAGAAAAAGAAGTTATCACAAGAACAGTTAGCCGCCCGCCTACAATTGGAGGGATTACCCATCAACCAAAAAGCGATAAGCCGGATTGAAACGGGAGATAGAGTTGTTGCGGATTATGAGTTGATGTTATTGGCAAAGGTTTTGCGCGTGGGAGTGGATGCCCTGCTTGAAAAAGAATAACGCGGCGGGCATCGGCGCCCGCCGCGTTTTTTTGTTGCGCAAAAAATGTGTATTATTTTTTCAAAACCCCTTGACTTATACACAAAAAGTGTGTATAATATAATCATAAGGAGGGCACAACATGAAACGAAGGGATCTCATTAAACTCCTTGAAAAGAATGGATGGTGGTTTAAGCGTGATGGAGGCAACCACGATATTTACACAAACGGTAAAGACAATGAGCCAATATCACGGCAAAGAGAAATCAAAGAGGCGGTTGCAAAAGCGATAATCAAGCGGCGGGGGTTGAAATAACCCCCAAGCCGCCATAATATAAACGGGAGGTATTTTCTATGAAAGCGGTTTTTCCGGTTATTTTTACAAAGGTTGATGATGGTTATATGGCATTTGTGCCGGATATGGATATCAATACCCAAGGGGATAATCTTGCGGAGGCAATTGAAATGGCGCGGGATGCTATTGGTATCATGGGGATTGATATGGAAGATGAAAAAAAGCCCATCCCAACGCCTTCCGATCCGGAGCAGATCAAGTGCGGTGCGGATGAAATGGTATCAATGGTTGATATTGATTTTACCGCATACCGGAGGGCGAACGAAAAACGCACCGTGCGCCGCAATGTTTCTCTCCCCTCTTGGCTTAATGTAGAGGCTGAAAAGGCGGGGATCAATGTTTCGGCGGTGCTGCAAATGGCACTTAAACAAGAGCTGCATATTGTGGAGTGATTGTTTTGGGATAAAAGGGCGGGAAACCGCCCTTTATTTCATTTGTGGGAGGAAAAACCAATGAGAAAATTTAGACATTTAACATATACAGACAGATTGCGGATAGAGCTTTATTTAAGAGAGGGCAAGAAAACAAAAGAAATTGCACGGTTGCTTGGTGTGCATGTGAGCACCATAAACAGGGAACGGAAGCGCGGGCAATATGAACACCTTAACTCCGATTATACCACCGAGCCGCGTTATAGTCCGGAAATCGCCAATGAGCGTTATGAGAGAAACAAGCAAGCCAAGGGCGCGCCGCTTAAAATCGGATCAGATCACGAATTGGCACGGTTTATAGAGGATAAAATTGTAAAGGAAAAATATTCCCCCGCCGCTGTGGTTGGAGAGATTAAAACACAGGGGCTTTGCTTCTCTACCACTATTTGCGAAAAGACCATTTACAACTACATTGATAAAGGCATTTTCCTCACCCTCACAAACAAGGATTTGCCCGTAAAGGGCACCCGAAAGCGGAAATATAGAAAAGTGCGGCAGAGCCGCGCGCCGCGCGGAGAGAGCATTGAGCAAAGACCGGAGATTATTGAGAGCCGCACAACATTTGGGCAATGGGAAATGGATACCGTTATTGGGCGCAAAAAGTGCAAGGAAACATTGCTTGTTTTAACCGAGCGGCTAACTCGTTATGAAATCATCATTGGGATGCCGGATAGAACGGCGGCAAGCGTAGTGCGCGCCTTGGATACCCTTGAAAAAGAATATGGCAAACGCTTTGCGGCTGTATTCCAAAGTATCACCGTTGATAACGGTGTGGAGTTTTCGGATTGCACAGGCATGGAGAGATCCCGCACCGGAGCGGGAACACGCACGAAATTATATTATTGTCATGCTTATAGCAGTTGGGAACGCGGCAGCAATGAAAACGCCAACAAGCTCATACGCCGACACATCCCAAAGGGTGCAGATCTCCGACAGGTGAAGCGGGCAACCATCAAACAGATTGAAACATGGATAAATAACTACCCAAGGGAAATTTTGGGCTTTCAAACCTCCGCAATGCTCTTTGAAAGGTGCCTTTGTGAGATTGCATAAAAAAATATTTTATTTTTTTGCGCATTACCTCTTGCATTTTTCACGTAAAATCGCATTTGTTCACGTTTTGTTCTTCACTTTTTCAGGGAGAACTGTTATACTGTCGGGGTCTCAGAGCAGAAAGGGGAGAATTTTTCCAATGAAACGCTATGTATCCATCATCGCGCTGCTGCTGACGGCGGCGCTTTTGACCGCCTGCGGCAGCGGTGCGGACACCCAGAGCAAGGAGGCGGACGCCGCCGTCCAGACGGCGCTGCCGCCGGAGGGCATCACGGCGCTGGTGTTGTCCGACGACAGCCAGGTGCTGCGGTTCAGCCGCGAGGACGAGACCTGGTACTGGCAGGACGACACCACCTTCCCGCTGGATCAGGAGGCCATGCCGGCGCTGGTGGAGGCGGCTGCCGCCATGACGGCAGCCTCGCCGGTGCGGGTGGCGGAGGAGGATCTGGCCGACTACGGGCTGGATGACACAAAGATCACTCTGGCCGTCACGGCGGACGGCGAGACCCTGACCTTCGCCCGGGGCGATCAGGCGGAGTCCGGCGACTGGTACATGCGCTGCGCCGAGGACGGCACCGTGCGCCTGGTGTCCGATGACGCCGTGAAGATCTTCCAGCTGCTGGACGGCAGCATCTACGACATGGCGGCGCTGCCGGTGCTGCCGGTCATTACCGAGGAGAACCTGCTGTCCGCCGCGGTACAGGGCGGGGAGAACGTTCTGGTCAACATCCGCGTGGTGGACGGCGTGCGCAAGGTGGGCAGCCGCGATGTCACGGAGGCCACCGCCGCGCTGGTGGAGGAGCTGGGCCGGTTGTCCGTCACCGCCTGCGTGGACTATGATCCCGCCGAGGGCGCCGCCGCTATCTGCGGGCTGGATGCGCCGGACGCTCAGGCGCTGGTGACCTATACCAACGAGCTGGGCACCGAGTCCACCCTGACGCTGACTGTGGGTCTGCCCGATGGCAGCGGCGGCCGCTACGTCACCGTCAACGACGATCCCACCATCTACCGCATGGAGGAGACGTCGCTGGTGCAGCTGCTGACGCTGGCGGAGACCGGCCTGAACTGAAGAGATCCA